>Ga0181565_10001496_pt1 | contig 17789 bp, 14 predicted proteins | sample 101ome_16_FD_129661 | JGI IMG/M metagenome (GOLD analysis project Ga0181565, IMG submission 129661) | Coastal salt marsh microbial communities from the Groves Creek Marsh, Skidaway Island, Georgia - 101401AT metaG (megahit assembly) | ecosystem: Environmental > Aquatic > Marine > Intertidal... | reverse complement strand
ATGCAAGGTTTTTGCTCGAGGCTTGAAGCCTAGCCTGTATGAATGCGAGCAGACGCGCTCTCGCAGCATTGAGTGACTGCAGTAGATCTTCTTGATTCTGACTCAGAAGCTCTGCTGCCGCAGAGGGAGTCGGCGCTCGGAGGTCTGCGACAAAATCGGCGATAGTAAAATCGGTTTCATGACCCACGGCGCTGCAAACAGGCAGTTCGCTGCTTGCGATTGCACGAGCTACGGATTCTTCGTTGAAGGCTTGCAGGTCTTCGATGGAGCCTCCACCACGACCGACGATTAGCGCCTGAAGACCCAGCTTTTTGGCAAGCCTATTGGCGTTTGCGATAGCCCGAACGATTTCCTGCGGCGCCTGTGCTCCCTGAACTGCGATGGGGAATAAGGTAAGCCGGGTGGTGGGCGAGCGACGGCCGAACACACTAATAAGATCCTGAACAGCTGCACCCGTCGCCGAGGTGATGAGTCCGATGTGATGATAGTCGTCACGAAGGGGGCGTTTTATATCGGCGCGAAATAGACCTTCCTCATCGAGCTTCGCTTTAAGTAATTCGAACGCACGCTGTAGAGCTCCGGCACCAGCTTCTTCCATAGATTCGACGATAAGCTGATAGTCACCACGACCTTCGTATATGCTCAGTCGACCGCGGACTGTGACCTGTAAACCACTGTCGGCCTTGAATCTGACGCGGCGATTATTTCCAGCGAACATCGCGCAGCGTAGCTGAGCGCTTTGATCTTTGAGGGTGAAATACCAATGGCCGGAGCTAGGTCGCGAAAGATTCGAAATTTCGCCTTCGACGCGCACAGCGGGGAAGTGACCCTCGAGCAAGGATTTGGCAAGCCGATTGAGGCCACTTACAGAAAGCACATTCGATTCTGGGACAGATTGCATAATTTCTCTTCGTTTTCCCCGAGTTTAAGGGCTGCGCACGAAGCGAAGCAAGAAGCGGTCGGTATTGCGGGCAAGCATTGGATCAAACACCGGACGCCTGCGTCGATCTCGAGGATTCGCTAAGAGGGTTGACTCGTCGTCGAGAGAATAACCCGCGGCGAGAGCGAGTCGCTTTGCCTGTGCAGCCGGCATGCGATGCAGGCGTTCATTGTCTTGATCATCGTCGCCCGCATGGTCTATCACGATTAGGGTGCCGCCTTCTTTGAGAAGCGCACCGAGACTCTGGAGAAGCGCTATTGCACTGGCGTCGGTGTTATTAGCAAAGTCATGAAGTATTTGCGCAAGCAGAATAACATCGAGCGACGCGGGTTCAATTGGCAAGCCAATGAAATCGCTGCGAACATGAGACACATTGCTGAGGTCTGCTATCGAAATGCGTTCATCAAGGGCATCGGCTAGGGAATACATTTGGCGAACGTCTTCGAGATTATCGGTCGCAACAGGGTTCTGAGCGAAGACGCGTCCCTCTGGCCCGACAGCAGCCGCGAGCAAATAGCTGTAATAGCCATCAGCGGCATAGAGATCCAGAACGCGGGCGCCTTCGTGCAAGCGCATAAATTGGATGACTTCACTTGGGCGTCTTATCTCGTCCCGAAGGACGTGCGCGATTGCGCGTGTGGGCGAGTCTAGCGCTCTAGCCACTCGTAACTGCTGTTCCTGCGTAGATTGTGCCTGTCCGCCTGTAATAAACATCAAGCTCATCAAAAGGCTAGAGCTCAATTGCAACGCAAGCGTAGAGCTACTCCTCATGGCGCTTTCAACCATCGTGGATCTGTCGCAAGTGGCGCGGTTAACGTATGCATGAATGCCTCTAGTGCGCGCAGTTCGGGGGGGCGTAAACCTAGCGGTTTCGCCTCGTTGTGACTGAGCATCGAAGTCGGAGCTTCGTTATAGTGACGCATAACCGCAGCGAGATCTGCAATTTGCCCACCGTGCATGTAGGGTGCAGTAAGATCGACATTGCGCAGTGTAGGGGTCTTATGTGCGCCCACGAGGTCATTAGTATCGCGTGCGAAACGTAGCTCTGTGCATTCAGCGTTGTCGGCGTCGCTGAACTCGCCGAGGCAATTAAACGGATCGAGCCGCGCAGTGCGGATGCCATCGTAGCGCGCCATCGAAGGGAGTTCGCCCGGGTTTGCAAGAACGCCGGTGTTATGGAATTCATGGTTAGTAAATAGCGGGCCGTTGTGGCACGTTACACACATGGCTTTGCCTATAAATAGACGAAGCCCTTGAAGTTCTGCGGGGCTTAGCAAGTCTCCCTGAGAGACTTTCGCCGATTCATCACGCAACATTCGTTCTGCGTAGTCATCAAAGCGGGCCCTGCCTGGCAGCAGTTTACGCTGATAAGCGGCGAGAGCTTTGCCGATATTTGCGAAAATTATAGATATCGATTGCTGCTCCTCGTCGGATAGGCTCTGCCATGCAGCACGCTCGCTGTCATCGCCCAGGGGTGAGGCTTTAGCCGGGATCTCAAATTTCGGCAAGCTGCCGAACGCCGCTTCATAAAGTGAGGCGTAGTTAGCATCACTTTTAATTAACAATGCAAGATCGCTGCGTGTTGTTGCGTGCTCATGTTTAGCCTCAAGCGGGGCTAGCGCCTGCGCCCATTGGCTGTCTTTTCTCCCGTCCCAATAAAACCAGGGGCTATAGGAGAGACCCACGAGGCTCGGCGTGTGCCTGTTACCAATACTGGTTCCTACAGCAAGCTTAAGTCCGTCGGTAAACATGAGCTCGGGCTTGTGACAAGTCGCGCAAGCGACTGTGCCGGTTGTAGAGAGTCGCGTATCGAAATACAACGCGTGTCCTAGCTCGGCAGCACTAGGATCGTCAGCCTTCGCATTACTCGGGTCTGCAGGGACTGGCGGGAGCTGGTCTAATGATAGTGAGGCGATAAGGCGCCTCTCTTCGTCGCTCCACTGCGCAGAGCTAGGTACTGAGAAATAGTTCCATCCAAGCGCTCCGACCAAAGCAATAACACCCAGTGCAAAACCGATCTTACTGAATCTAGAAAGTCTTGGTGACTGTGAGAGGCTAGAAATTGGAGTGGGTGCCATAGTGTCGCTCTCGGATCACAGAGTGAAGTCGATTACGACAACCGACGGTGGACGACCTTGTGTCTTTGTCGTACTAATGCTCGCAGTCATGCGCCAGAGTCCAGGCATGTGAAAACGCACGCCTTCGAGGAGATAACGGCCCGGAGCCAATTCCTCGGTGATCTGCGGCTGAGTTGGCATCCCGTGGTTATGCTCTGGCATGCCGCCAACTATTTCGAGCGTCGCACCGCTAATCGGGCCGTTGGCACCGCTGAGCACGATTTCCCAGCTGTGAATCGTGTTGATCTCGATAGGGCTCAGCCTGCTAAAAACTTCCAGGGATATGCCGCCAGTAGCGCCTGAAAGATCCGCCTCTTTCGCAGCGCTTATGCCAGCAAAAAGTGACAGCAGTGCTGTGACGAAAAGAGTGCAGGTGACGTAAATTTTGCGTGATAGGAGAGAGGGGCTTTTCATAAGACTAGTAACGGCTTTGGATTGAGACTGGATCTTTTTAATGATACGCGAGTCGCTTGAGTGACGTAACCTTTGTGTGAAATCGTCATTTGTAGCAATAGTGTTTGGTTAAGTCGTGACAAAAAAAAGGCGAGCTCTGCGCTCGCCTTTTATCTAACTGTCGCTCTAACTGTCGCTCTAACTGTACAGCTAGTAACAGCTATGCAATCGGTCGGCCTTACAGCGCGACGATTTGCTCAGCCTGTGGGCCTTTCTGACCGTCAGTTACGATGAACTCAACGCGTTGACCTTCAGCAAGCGTCTTGTAACCAGTGCTCTGGATAGCACTGAAATGAGCGAAAACGTCTGGGCCGCCTTCGCGCTCGATGAATCCAAAACCTTTATTTTCGTTGAACCACTTTACTGTTCCAGTAATTTTGTCTGACATAACTTGTTCCTGCTTTTCGTATTAAATATTCCCGTGAGGGGGTCGTGCTAGAAATTCGGCGGTACACTTATTAACTTACAGGACGAGGTGCTACTGAAGACATCGAAATGGGAAAATAAAGAGTGCTTACTTTCAAGCGGGCTGCATGATACCTCTAAACCACTGAATGTCAAACAGAATTAGTGGTAGCGCTAGACCCAGAGCGAGGGGAGGCGTTCGACAAGCCAATACGTCGCGATGCCACCAAGCAGATACGCTAGCGCGTTCATTGCTACCAGCGCTGCATGCTCAGGGCTGCCAAGTAACCGCGTTACCCCGACCCGATTGACAGCCGCGAGTAGAGGTGGAGCGAGCAATAGGCAGGCGAGAATAATGACAAGTTGGCCTACCTCGACACCTATATTGAAAAACAGCAGTGCGACAGGGATATCACCGGGGTTTAGCCCTAAGTTGCCCAGCGCGCTCGCGAATCCCAGGCCATGAATTAATCCAAAGACAAAAGCTACGCCCCAAGGATAATGATAACTGAGTGAAAATTGAGCGCGCCGAGCGAAAAGTGCCTCTCGCGCAAGTAAGATGATAGATAGCGCTATGAGTATCTCGACTGGGCCACTCGGAATGCTCACAAACCCAAGACTTGCCGCGGCAAGCGTCACGCTATGTGCGAGTGTGAAAGCAGTGATCGTTTTCAGATACCTTGCTGTGCTTCCTGTCGTGCCTAAAAGTAGCATTAAACCGACGACAAAAAGTAAATGATCGAATCCCAGTAAGATATGCTCGATGCCTAACTCGAAGTACTGCTGTGCGAGTCTGCCCAGCGCTGCGCTTGGAGCGCGCACGTCGGCGAGCGGGATTTCAACGAAGACACCATCGCCGCGAAAATAGCTTGAGTGGCTGCTACCGTCTTGCCAATTCGCTACCAAAACTACGCCCGCAAGCGACCAAGGGAATAAAAGGGAATCTTCGCTTGAAAGTCTTGGATTACAGATGAAACGGTAACTGCTTGACGTTGGTGCTTGGGGCATGCAGCGCGCTGGCAGCACTTTTTCGAACTGAATTAGCGGAGGGACTTTGGCGTCGACTATCGACAAGCTATAGCCGTACTCCTCTTCGTTGATATCGGTTGGCGTATTTTCCTGACCGGTCCTTACATGCTCATCCAAGAATAGTCGAGCGACACCGGTCACATCGATGTCGTGTGCTCGGATTGTTGGCGCGGCAAGCAGCCAAATAAAAACGACGCCCGCGCTAATTACACAGGTCTTGGTGAGCGGTTGAAGCAGTGTTGGAAAGGTCATTGGCCGCCGCTCGGTTGACTCATCACGATCTCGTATTGCTCGACTAGCTTTTTAACCTGCAGGCGCTGCTGATTCTCTTCTTCGGCGGCGATCCAATCTAGTCGCACTCGCTCGACAACCTCGACGAATTCCGGGGTGGTCTCGGGGTGTGATGCGGCGACTCTAAGCCAATGCTTACCGCGATTGCTTAAAAACGGGCCTGACCAGTCGTCCGCCTCGTCAGTGCCGCCAGCGATTACCACCTGAGCCGCAAATTCTTCAGAGAATATTGAGGCGAGATCGCGTTCGCTTAGGGTGGGGAGGGGGCGGGCAAGGAACGGCTCCGCAGCGAGCGCTTCTTCCACCGCTCGGCTGTCATCGTGTGCGAGCACTAGCTCTTCGATTTCGTATAGCGCGCTCTGCCGGTAGCGTGCGATGTTGTTGCGGTAAAACTCGGTGAGCTGTGATGAGCTGGGCTGAATTATATCGGCGCTCATCACGTGTCGCATTTTTTGGGCGAGCAGTGACCGGATGCGAGAATCCTTGTCGAGGCCACGTGCCAAGGCTTCGAGCACGAGCGCTTCCTCTTCGATGTAGCCGGCGGTTATCGCCTGGCGCTCACTCGCCGACAGAGGTTCGCCGCTATTGAGCTCCTCGAGAAACAGGCGTGCTTCAACCTCGTCACTGTCAATTAAAAGGACGTTTTTGTCCCCCGGCGAGAATAATGCACTGATCCCAAAGAGCAGAGCCGCTATTAGTGCGAAGAGCACTAGGGGTTCTTGGAGAAATTTTGTTGGTATGGCTGGCATTCGTCTTTTCGCCCTCTGAAATCAGCTCGTTACTAGGTCTGGTGCTATACAAGGCAATATAGGCTCTATATAATGCTTTTTTTGTAGAGTATGGTAAATCCTATGTTGCGAATAGCTGAAGAAGCCCTAACATTTGATGACGTCCTCCTGCTGCCTGCTCACTCCACCGTCCTCCCCAAGACAGTAAGCCTCGAGTCACGACTCACCGCATCGATAGCCCTCAATATCCCGCTCGTCTCTTCTGCGATGGATACGGTTACCGAAGCGCGTCTGGCTATTGCTATGGCGCAAGAAGGTGGTATTGGCGTGATCCACAAGAGCATGACTGTGGAGAGGCAAGCTCGCGAAGTGCGTCTGGTCAAAAAATTCGAAAGTGGTGTTGTTAAAGACCCAATTACTATCGCCGCGAGCGCCACGATAGGCGAGCTTATCGCTTTGATCAAAGAAAATAACATTTCTGGCATGCCGGTCCTTGACGGTAACGACCTTGTTGGAATCGTTACGAGTCGTGACGTCCGCTTCGAGGCTAACTACGCGTTGCCAGTGAGTTCGATCATGACGACTAAAGACCGTCTGGTCACCGTTCGCGAAGATTTTGATCTCGCCGAAGTCAAAGAGCTTCTGCATCGCCACCGCATCGAAAAACTTTTGGTCGTAAACGAGGCCTTCGAACTACGCGGGCTAATCACGCTAAAGGATATTCGCAAATCCGAAGATTTCCCGAATGCGTGTAAGGACGAATACGGTCGGTTGCGCGTAGCGGCGGCTGTTGGCACAGGTCCTGATACTGCCGATCGCGTCGATGCGATTGTGGAGGCCGGTGTCGACGTTGTGGTGGTCGATACTGCGCATGGCCACTCGCAAGGGGTGATCGATCAGGTGCGCGCCATTAAGACGAAATACCCTTCACTGTCAGTTATCGGCGGCAATATCGCTACCGCGCAGGCCGCTCTGGATCTGGCAGCTGCTGGTGCGGATGCGGTAAAAGTCGGCATTGGCCCCGGGTCGATCTGTACAACTCGAATTGTGACAGGCGTTGGCGTACCACAGATGACTGCGGTGGCAAACGTAGTCGAAGCGCTTAAAGGTACCGACGTCTGCGTGATTTCCGACGGCGGTATTCGTTTCTCCGGCGATCTTGCAAAAGTTATCGCTGCCGGTGCGAATGTTGTCATGGTAGGCAGTTTACTCGCTGGCTCCGAAGAGGCACCTGGTGAGGTCGAGCTCTATCAAGGTCGCAGTTATAAAGCGTATCGCGGCATGGGGTCGTTAGGTGCGATGTCTCACTCGCAGGGCTCAAGCGATCGCTATTTTCAGGACACCGATTCGGGCGCAGAGAAGCTTGTGCCAGAAGGTATCGAAGGGCGTGTTCCGTACAAGGGGCCTATGTCTGCAATAGTGCATCAGCTCATGGGCGGCCTTCGCTCTAGTATGGGCTATACGGGCTGCGCTGATATCGACACCATGCGAACCAAGACGCAGTTCGTCAAGATCACGGCATCTGGCATGAGCGAATCACATGTGCACGATGTGTCGATTACCAAAGAGGCGCCTAATTACAGGATGTCCTAATGCGTGCGCGAGCGGCGAGGCCGGTGTCTTGCCGCGGCTGCGCCCGACCAGCCCGCTGGCTTACCCTTCTATCCTATGCTTTGAACAGCACACCTACACTATGAGATGGCCTCTGCTATGACCTCCGCGAATATCCACAGCCAGAAAATCCTCATCCTCGACTTCGGTTCTCAGTACACGCAGCTTATAGCGCGTCGTGTGCGTGAACTTGGCGTTTACTGCGAGATCTGGGACTACGCTGTTGATCAGGCACTGTTCGATGAGTTCGCCCCTCAGGGTATTATTTTTTCTGGCAGTCCGGAGTCGGCAAACACATCAGATTCGCCGCGTCCGCCCGAATTCCTGTATGAGTCGGGTCTGCCTATTTTGGGTATCTGCTACGGTATGCAGATCATGGCAGAGATGTTTGGCGGTAAGGTCGAGGGATCAGAGAAGTCGGAATTTGGCTACGCCAAAGTCGATGTCTGCGCGCCGTCGCGGCTATTCGATGGTATCGAAGATAGCATCGATGCCGACGGCTTGCCTCAACTCGACGTGTGGATGAGTCACGGTGACAAGGTCACCCAAGTGCCTCCGGGTTTCGAAATTATTGCGAAAACCGAGAGCGCACCGATTGCCGCCATGGCTAACGCCGAGCGTAATTACTTTGGCATTCAGTTTCATCCCGAAGTGACTCATACGCTGCAGGGTTTGAGGCTACTTGAGCGCTATGTCCGAGAGATATGCGGCTGCGAGGCGCTGTGGACCTCGGCGAATATTATCGAAGATGCCATCCAGACCGTTCGTGCTCAGGTCGGCACCGACACCGTGTTACTCGGCCTTTCCGGTGGTGTCGATTCGTCTGTCGTTGCTGCGCTGCTGCACAAGGCTATTGGCGATCAGCTCGTGTGTGTATTTGTTGACAACGGCCTGCTACGACTCAACGAGGGCGATCAAGTGATGGCGACCTTCGCCAAGAATATGGGGGTTAAGGTCATTCGCGCCGACGCCGAAGCCCTCTTTCTAGGCAAGCTCGCAGGAGTCGATGACCCAGAGGCGAAGCGCAAAGTAATTGGTAATACCTTTATAGAAGTGTTCGACGCCGAAGCGAGCAAGCTTACTAATGTGAAGTGGCTCGCGCAGGGCACAATTTACCCTGATGTAATCGAGTCAGCAGGCTCGAAGACAGGCAAGGCGCATGTCATCAAATCGCACCACAACGTCGGCGGTCTTCCCGAAGATATGAAGATGGGATTAGTCGAGCCCTTACGTGAACTCTTCAAAGACGAGGTTCGTAAAATAGGCGTAGAACTCGGGCTGCCTTATGACATGGTCTATAGGCACCCGTTCCCCGGGCCTGGTCTCGGCGTTCGCGTGCTTGGCGAGGTTAAGAAAGAGTACTGCGATATTCTGCGTCGCGCCGACGCCATCTTCATGGAAGAACTGCACCGCTCAGGCTGGTATAACAAGGTAAGCCAAGCATTTGCTGTATTCTTGCCCGTTCGTTCCGTTGGCGTCGTAGGCGACGCACGCCGCTACTCGTGGGTCATCACGTTACGAGCAGTAGAAACCATCGACTTCATGACTGCACGCTGGGCGCATTTGCCTCCTGAACTGCTTGAGACTATTTCTGGTAGGATTATTAACGAGGTCGCAGATGTGTCTAGGGTGGCTTACGATATCTCCTCTAAGCCGCCTGCGACTATTGAGTGGGAGTGATTAATAAGAGAATCAAAATGGCAAAAATCATATTTACCCAATCAATTCTTTGGGCAGCAGCCATCATCAGTTCCGCTCTAGTGGCGCCCAGCGACTCCGGCTGGTTGCTATTGACAGTACTTGCTACATTATCAATAGGTACTCTAAAAAGTGGAATCGGCTCCCTCGCCAGAGGGCAAGATAAGTAATGTTAGTTTTAAATTAGTCATCTGAACGAATTCGTACTAGTGGAAAAGCCCATGTATATTGTTGTGATGACAATTCCCGTTCCTCATACAAAGAAGAAAGCCTATAAAAAATGGACTGAGAATAGCGCGGAAATCTTACAACGCTATGGGTGCTTGCGAGTCGAGGAGGTTTGGGGAGATTGGATTCCTAAAGGAAACTTTACTGATTTCAATAAAGCAGTGCAGGCTAATAGCGAAGAGAGCATCGTCGTACAGTGGCAGTATTGGCCTAGCAAAAATGCGTTACTCGAAGCTGAAGAACGCATGAAAGAGGAAAACGCATTCGCCGTTGAAAGTGATGTTCCGTTTGAAGGAAAGCGGCTCATAGTCGGCGGATTTAAGCCCTTTTTCACAACACGCACTGATTACTAATGAATATATAAGAAAGTTAAAGACCCAGGTCCTTTCATTTGGAGAGACTTAGAAGCGGTCGTTTGACAGAGAAAGAGTTTCCCCTTAAAGTCCGGTCTGTGAAACCAACTTCCTACATAAATTGGCGGCAAATACTGATCATATTGATCAGTGTCGTAGCACTACTCAGCATCTCTGAGCAGCTGTCAATTTTTGCGGAGGCCGAATCTCTTATGGATTCTTCGCTTGTCGAAAGTGAAGGTTCCAGCGATGTCGATGACCTTGATCCACCTGTTTCATACTCTGAGTCTTTTCTTCTCCAAGAGCAATCAGCACTCTATTGGAGTATTGGGCGCTCAGTAGCCTCTCATAATCCTCACTTCTGTCCCGAAGCTCGCGCAGGTCCTCTCTTTTCATAACCAGCAGGCGCTAGAACAAAGCGCTCATAACATCTTTGTCTTTATATGATATTCGATTCTAGAACTGTCCAGCAGTTCTATGGTTCGTATTCACTGGTTATCAGGAAATATTTATGTCTAACGTTGACTCATCGCAGTCGCGATCTTCGTTTCTGCGCGACGCTCGCGCAGGTTTCATGGTTTTTCTCATTGCATTGCCACTCTGCCTTGGTATTTCGATCGCAAGTGGGTACCCCCCTGTCGCCGGAATTCTAACTGCTGTTATCGGTGGGTGTTTGTGCTCCTGGGTAGGTAGTGCACGTTTGACTATCAAAGGGCCGGCGGCTGGTTTGATCGTGATAGCGATTGGTGCAGTAACAGAACTCGGTGGGGGTGATTTAGAGCAGGGTTATAGACGGGCGCTGGCGGTTGGGGTGGTTGCCGCAATTGTCCAGTTAATCCTTGCAAGTTTTAGAGTTGCAACCCTCGGTATTGCGATGTCCCGCGCGGTGGTTCATGGCATGCTCGCTGCAATTGGCATAATTATCATCTCGAAACAAATTCATGTGATGATGGGGGTGCAACCCGAGGGCAAAGAAATATTCGAGCTCATTAGTGAAATCCCTCACAGTCTTATGCACGCGAATCCCGAAATTCTTTTGGTAGGTGGTGTGTCGCTACTTATTCTAATGCTCTGGTCGCGAATGCCTTTTAATTGGGCCAAGTCAATCCCAGCGCCGCTCGTGGTGCTCGCTGTAGCAGTGCCCTTAAGTGCTTATTTTCATCTTGGCACCGCTCATGCTTATTATTTTGGCGGTCACGCTTATGAAGTCGGACCTCAGTATCTCGTCCAGCTTCCAGGCAATCTACTCAATAGCATTGTTTTCCCAGATTTTTCAGTAGTTTTTTCAGCTATCTCTTTGAAGTATGTCGTGATGTTTGCGCTCGTTGGTACCATTGAGTCAACACTAAGTGTCGTTGCCGTTGACGCCATAGATCCGGAGCGAAAACAGGCAGAATTAAATCGTGATCTTCGTGCTGTAGGTATCGGTAATTTGGTGAGTTCTTTGCTTGGCGGTCTCCCAATGATTTCGGAAATTGTGCGAAGCAAGGCAAACGTAGATGCGGGCGCCAGTTCTGAGAAAGCAAACTTCTTTCATGGGTTATTTTTGCTGCTTTTTGTCTCACTCGTGCCAGGATTGCTAGGTCTCATTCCGTTAGCTGCGCTTGGTGCGATGTTGGTTTTTACTGGATTAAGGTTAGCTTCTCCCAGTGAAATTACCCACGCAAAATCAATAGGTAATGATCAGCTTATTTTATTTTTGAGCACGCTTGTCGTTACTTTAGCAACTGATCTTCTCATTGGTGTTGCTGTAGGTCTTGTTTTGAAAGTGATACTTCATGCCATTCGAGGCGCCTCACCCATGGCATTATTGAAGGGACATGTGGAGGTTCAGGTAGAGGGTAGTACTGCAACTCTCTCAGTTATTGGTGTCGCAGCATTTCCTTCACTGATCAAACTTAGGTCCGCGCTTGAGCAAGTACCCTTAACGACATCAAACATTGTCATCGATCTTTCAGATACGAAATTAGTAGATCATACATTTCTTTCAGGCGTCGACGCTGCGATAAATGATAGACCTGCGACAAAAATTCGTCTCGTTGGTCTCGAAAAGATGAAAGCAGCGTCGGAACATCCACAAGCTACTCGCTGGAAATCTCACAGTGTCGTGACTTCTTAGGATCAGCCATGAAAGTAAATGAATCTAAATCTGTGAACAATGCTCGTGGTCGCGTTGATGCTATTCTCGAGCATGCTGCGCATTTTTTGCCAGAGCAAGCGCCCCTACAAGCATTTGTTCATCACAATACATTGCATGCCTTTCAGCATTTGCCTTTTGATGAAGCGCTTGCTCAAGCATCGGCTCTATTTGGAACAGAGTCCTATCAGACAGAGCAGGCGTTTGCCGAACATCTTTCTTCAGGAAGGATTACTACCGCTGATATTGATAACGTTTTAGCATTGGAGGAGGGCCTTTCCGAGCAGCTCTGGAATAATGGTCCCACGCGATTAGAGCTCTGGCGTCGTCGATTATTAGATATTTTTGAAGTACCTGATTCCCAGACGATTGCGTGGATTATTTCTGAAGGAGAGCCGTTCAAGGATCTACATCCTAGCGTCTCTCCTCTAGCTAAGGCTATATGGCTTGATCATATTGCGGAGCTGCAAAAGCTGGATACTAAAACCACACTGACGGAAAAATTGCGTCAGTTATGGGTAATGGTATTAGCGACTACGCCTAATGAAAAAGGCAGCGTCGTTGGAAAACGCAAACGAGATATCGTTCTAGATATTACTGGGAAAGACATCGATGTTCTTGTGAGGCCTATGCTTATTCGGTTGGCGAGTGCTTATCTAGATCAGGGCGTCGCGACTGTGCCAATGCCCGAAAGAGAGTTCGGGTTTTTGAAAGCATTTCAAAATCTTTATAAGAAGAAGGGGTTTACGGCGGAACCTTGGGCTAAAAAACTACCCGCAAAAATAAGCGAACAAATAGTAGATAACCTCGATGCAGTGGACATTATTGTTTGGGCTCTTCGAGAGCAATCTGTGCCTGAAGAACATTGGGATGAAGTGATACTGCAAACAATGCTTGCTCTTAAAGGTTGGGCAGGCATGTTTCGGCAGTGCGAGAAATTTCCCGAGCGCCTACCTGTACATTCATCAAATGCTTCTCTAGCCGATTTTTTAGCTGTTCAACTCACGTTAGAAGTTCTGGCGATTGACTATGTTCTTGAATGTTCTAAGGAGTCTGATTCTTATACCGGTCTATCCCATTCCTATGCCGATCAAACGATAACCAAAGATAATTTGGTAGATATGGTGCTAGCTTACGAAATATTTGTTTTCGCCCAGAGTCTTGGTTTTGTTGGAACACAGTTATCTCAGCAAAAAATTGAGGTGTTAGTAAAAGAGATCGCTGAGTTTGACAGTAGAAAGCGGCGTAGCTTACTTCATAAAGCGTACGAGCTGAATTTTCGAGACCGAGTTTTAAATGCCCTAGCGGCCAACCAGAAACTTTCAGCGTCTCAATCGCGTCCGAGAGTACAAGCAGTGTTTTGCATGGATGAGCGGGAGGAGTCTTTACGGCGTCACTTAGAGGAGTTGGAGCCCCAAAGCGAAACGTATGGTTTCGCTGGTTTCTTTGGCGTTGCTATGTCTTACCGAGGCCTTGATGATCTCCGCGAGCGCCCGCTTTGCCCTGTCGTTGTTAAGCCAAAACATTTGATTGAAGAACTCTCTTTGGACGAGTTTGGAGTCTCAACCTATTCTCGTTCTAAAAATTGGCGCGGTCGATTTAGTAAAATTACAAGTACTGTTCGCGATAGTGTCTTTTTTGGTGGCTTATGGGCTCTGAGCGTAGGCACTTTAAAAATCTTACCCTTAGTCGGTTTAGCAGTATTCCCAAGGGTCTTCTCCGGAATAGCACATCGCATTCAATTGATTGGAATTAAAAGACCAGCGACGCGATTGCGTATTGAATACAAGGGTGAAAATGATCCGGCCTCGGGTCTCCGACTTGGCTATTCTATAGAGGAAATGACTGACATCGTTTTCGGTGTGCTATCGACTATGGGGTTGAGGAAAAAATTTGCCGATATTGTAATGATTGTTGGACACGGTTCTTCTAGCTTAAACAACCCTCATGAAGCTGCTCACGATTGTGGTGCTACGGGAGGCGGTCGCGGAGGCCCCAATGCGCGTGCCTTTGCAGCGATGGCCAATCATTCTGACGTTCGTAAATCTTTATTGAATAAAGGTATAGAAATACCTTTGAGTACACATTTTATCGGTGCTTATCATAATACCTGCGATGACTCTATGCTTTACTACGACACTGATCTAGTGCCGCAGGCCATCTTGGGCGAATTTAAAGAGCTTCGTGAGCTATTCGCCCTTGCATGTCAGCGTGATGCACACGAACGCTGTCGTCGCTTCGAATCCGCACCTCGCTCACTTCAGATCAAGGACGCGCTTTATCATGCCGAAGAGCATGCGGCCGATCTTGGCCAACCGAGGCCGGAATACGGACATGCCTCGAATGCCGTATGCGTGATTGGTCGTCGCGAGGCATCGCGCGGACTGTTCCTTGATCGACGGGCATTCCTAATTTCTTACGATCCTGAAACGGACAAAAATGGTGAAGCGCTTGGACCGCTTCTCGCTGCAGCGGGCCCCGTAGGGGCTGGTATCAGCTTGGAATACTATTTTAGTTTCATTGATCCCGATGGTTACGGCTGCGGCACTAAGCTTCCTCATAACATTACAGGTCTGATAGGGGTAATGGATGGGCATGCCTCAGATTTGCGTACAGGTTTGCCATGGCAAATGGTTGAAATTCATGAGCCGATGCGATTGCTTATTATTGTTGAGGCCACGGTCAAGAATCTGATATCTATCGTCGAGAAGTATCCAGGTGTTGCACAACTCGTCTTAAATGGATGGGTTCAGTTAGTTAATGTAGATCCCGAAACTAGAGAGATGCAGGTATTTGAAGGGACCGAGTTTTGTCCGTTTATTCCTCAGCAACAAGCACTTCCGACTGTAACGACATCTATGGATTGGTATGCAGGGCATCGAAAACACTTAGATATCGCGCGAATTAACGGGGTGATTAGCCATGCTGTCTAGTAACCTCTCATTTATAATCACGATAGCGGTAACGACGATACCACTGCTATTTTGCTGTGCAATGGTAGTGTTATTGATTCCGCATTTTTTTGGGATTCGGGTTTCTGAGGTATGGACCTATAACGTTGTACGGATCGCACTTTTTATAAACTTTTTAATGGGTGTTGTACTGATTGCAGCTCTAAGTCTCGTTGGAACGGGACCAATCTTTATTGAAGACGGTGCGTGGTTTGGTTATGGAGAAACGCAGTTTAAGATTCTCTTTCAGCTAGATGTGCCTGCTGTCGTTTACGGGGTTTTTAGCATTGGCATGGTCGCTTTGGTCTCGGCATTCTCGAGGAGATACTTGCATCGGGAAGCAGGATTTCATCGATTCTACGCGCTTCTCATGCTATTCGTGTTAGGGTTAAGTTTAGTATCTTTTGCTGGCAGTGTTGATGTACTTATTGTTGGCTGGGAATTAGTTGGAGTTAGCTCGACACTTCTAATTGCCTTTTTCAATCGAAGGCCAAAGCCCATTCGAAATGCGCTACGCGCGTTTGCGACATATCGAAGTTGTGACGTAGGACTGCTTATTGCAGCGCTATCTTTGCATAGCATCTTTGGAACGACGGGCTTTTCTGAGATTACTAACGCAATTGGTAATGATGCGTATGATGTTCATGCATCGAGTTTATCTGCGCTGGCCGCATTCGGGCTCCTACTTGCAGCAGCAGGTAAATCTGCTCAAGTGCCATTCTCGGGCTGGCTGCCGAGGGCAATGGAAGGCCCTACACCCTCAAGCGCAATTTTCTATGGGGCGCTCTCGGTTCATCTCGGTCCGGTGTTACTTTTACGTACGGCTGCTCTCTATCCAGGCTCGGTATGGATAAGTGGCGTAACTATAATTCTCGGATTGTTGACAGCTATCCATGGCGCTACAGTCCAAAGTGTAAAATCTGACATCAAGAGTCGATTGGCGTATGGCTCTATTACCCAAACAGGTCTGATTTTTATAGAAATTGGAGCTGGATTTCATACTATCGCGCTAATCCATTGTATTGGTCATGCGGGTTATCGCACCTTGCAGATTCTACGTGCACCAAGCTTACTTCATGATAGGTCACATCTCGAACAAATGCTTGGCCATCACGTTAGTCCCGAGGTCACTGGGAAAGACCACTGGTATTTAGTGATACCAAAAATATTTTACCGCCATGCGCTTGAGCGCGGTGGACTTGATGCAATTCTCAGGCATCAGGTAGTCGGAAATGTTCAACGACTCATGTGCAGTTTAGAAAGAATAGAGAATCGCATATCGGGTCTTATAGCAGATTCACTACTAATGCCTTCCAGATGGATTTCAGGCGTTGTAGAGGTAGATAAATATGACAAATGAAATCTATATCATGATTTTAGTTACGATTATGGTTATCGCAGCTCTGTCCCCAGTCGCGGCGATTGACTTTATCGCCGCCCGTCGTAATTCGATGATTTTTACAGTGATTGCTGCGGTAGTAGCAGGGGTCGGAGTCGTTTTAGAAAGCGGTCTCCATTGGTCAATTAATTCCACTGACCCTCGATTATCGGCGAAATTAATTGCTTTTGCCGCGCTCGCTACCGGCGTAGTTATACTCGCGCTGTCATCTGCTCGCGATGCTTCGCGAAAGGACTTGTTCTCTATCTGTGCTTTGATTGCTTTAGCGGCAGCGGCACCGTTTCTGAGTGCTACCTTTTTGCCCTATGCTCCGATTATTGCAGTGCTTACTCTCGCGCCCTCGCTGTTAGGCGAAATTGAGAAGAAAAGGGCGCTAGTTCTTGGTGTTTTTTGTTCTTTAGTTGCTGCGTTTTCTTGCGACCTTAGTCTGGCAGAAAACCAATTTTCAATCGGGACAATTTTTTGGGCTTTGATTGTAATAGGTGTTCCTCCATTTCACAGCTGGAGCGTCCGTCTCATCCAAACGTTGCCACTGAATGTATTTGCTGGCGTTGTTGTTTTTCAAGTAACCATGCTTGAGTCGTTGCTCGGAACTATTGGAGATGAAACCGGTCTTCCGCTTAGTACATTATTAGGAGGAATGGCCCTATTCGCTGGGTTATTCGCTGTTGCTCAGGTTGACGCGAGAAAGGCGATTTTTTTCATTATTACTTGTCAGCTGGCAACCGCTGGTTTCGCAGAATTTGGTAGTGAGGAAGTCGCCATTGTCGGGAGTCGTTACTTACTTCTTACCATCATCACAGCCAGTACCTGCATTGTCCTCCTTCTTGGAGGATTAGAGGCAAGAACGGGGCGCAGGCAATCCTTAAATACGCCCGTTGGATGCTACGAATCTTGGCCTAGATTTGCCAATGCCTTTTTGATTTTGGCATTGATTAGTGCGGGCCTTCCTCTCACGTTAGGCTATCTTGGGTCAGATCTTATTATTCAAGGGATGTTTCATACTCATCCAGTCGGCACTACTATGATTTTGGTTGGGGCAATGCTTTGCGCCATTACTATGATGCGTATGTATCTGTATTTATTCCAAGGCTCCGCTGGTAAGCGGCAACCGTCAGATCTTCGGTTGACAGAGCTAGCCGTGACCTTTGGTTTTATGCTCGTTACCTTTGCTCTTTCTTTTACTTTACTTCCATGAGTCCTCCTAACCGCACGTTGTAGAATCGAGATGGCAATAGATGAAAAATTCAATTCGCAATACTTTAGTCGCGATTTTTTATGTCCAATTCCATTATCGGTGATTGCCAGCGGCTCCTTCTGGCAAGATTATTAACGAGATCGCAGATGTGTCTCGGGTGGCTTATGATATTTCCTCTAAGCCGCCTGCGACTATTGAGTGGGAGTAGTGATATGGGCTGTAAGCCTCATACTTACTGACTTTTGCCACTT
>Ga0181565_10001479_pt1 | contig 17894 bp, 12 predicted proteins | sample 101ome_16_FD_129661 | JGI IMG/M metagenome (GOLD analysis project Ga0181565, IMG submission 129661) | Coastal salt marsh microbial communities from the Groves Creek Marsh, Skidaway Island, Georgia - 101401AT metaG (megahit assembly) | ecosystem: Environmental > Aquatic > Marine > Intertidal... | reverse complement strand
TGAGTAGGTCTCTCCTGAAACAAAAGACATGCTGATAGGAGTGAAGCTTCCCCCGGAAGCACCAGTGGCATAGTACAACGTTGCGCTAGACACGTTTCCATCGTTGTCTGTGATGTCTGCATTGACGGTAACATCTTGAGATGAAGTTGGTACTAGAGGAGAACGAGTGATGTTGAAGATACGAGGCGCAGCGGCACCGTATACATAGTCACTTTCTTGGAACGGATACAACTCATAACCACGTCCATTATAACCGGGACAGTTGTTCTTGCTGTGTGCAATGATGCCTCGGATGGTATCAAGTTGGTCTCCAACATTAGGTGCAACAAAGGTTCCGCCTTCGGCTGGGAGCTTCTGAACGAGGAAACGATCAGAAACGTTCAGTAGATTTCCGAATTGGTCTTCGATGTTGAAGCTTATGCGGCTTCCTCCACTGAAAAAGTCAACGGAAGCCACAGTAGCACCGTATATCTCGATGTAGGCTCCTTCCCACTGCTCTCCGGTCTCGAGTTTGTTGTTACGCTCGTCGTCGTTCAGGTCAGCGATTTCTGCGTGGGTAGCGTGGATAGGTGATCCTTGGCCTAGGATGGTGATGGAAGATCCCGCTAACGGCATAATCTCGGTTTCACCGTTGTAGTCTTCGATTAATCCAATGACCTCTACAGAATCACCCGCTACAAGGTTGTGAGGATCCTCAGAAACACTGGTTCCGCTTAGATTGAATAGGTCGATTCCTTTGTATGGTCCTCCATTTCCTTGCTGCAACCAAAGGTTCTTGTGAGGATTGGAAGCGCCAACGCCGCTTGGAACGGCTAAGTTTCCATCCATGACCACCTTGGCACGGATGATTACGGTATCACCTAGGTAAAAGGTCTGATCGTCACAGTTACCTAAAGCAGAAGGTGTCACTGTCTGAATGTCTTCAATCGTGACGACTGGGTATTGTGCCTTCAAGCCAGCAAAGGCTGCAAAGACAAGGATGAGAGAAAGTATGGATCGTTTCATGATCTAGTTTGACTTATTTTATGATGACAAATTTTTCCTTCCATATCTGACCTGATTCAAGGTCTTCGACCGAGAAGAGGTATGTACCACGCGCAATGATTTGTGAACCATCACTTAATAGATCCCAACTGTGTTCACCACCCGAGAAGACGGTGTTGTCAGGGTTAGAGTAAGTGCTGAACCAACGGATATCATCTCCGTTATAGCTCGCATCGTGGTCTATCGTTTTAACAAGGTCGCCTGACATAGTGAAGACACGGATCACGCATCGTTCGGGCAGGTTGGCGAATGTAATCTTGCGATCCTCCTCAAAGGATGATCCTCCTTCCCACGAGGCGCCTGCATAGTACGGATTCGGATAGGCGAAGGGCTTGTAAGCATCTAAGCTATCTTGGAGTTCCTGGTTAAAGGTCGCCTGAAGTGGTGTGAGGACCTTCGCATACGGGTCGAACTTTTCATTGACCTCAGTGCCGGGGAATACACGGAAGGCATTACTCAACTTCGAACTTTCGAGCGATTCCAAGTTATTGCTCACATCGCCTCGGTCGAAGGCTGTGAGAGCAATGGCGTATTGCCACCCATTGACCAGTCCGTCGATCGTATAGCGATACGAGTACAAGTTCGTGTCGTCTTCAAATTGGATAGGAGTTTCGAGTTGAATACTCTTTAAGCTCGTCTCGTAGAAGAACCCATTCCCTTCGATATCATAGGCTGCAATGGGCTTTAGGTCTTGAGCGAGATCAGCGGTTTGTGTGACATCAAACCCCAACTTCGTTAAGTAAAGTCGATATCCTTCGAAGTCGAGTTGCTGCGTGATCGGATCGACCGATGCCTCAGAATTGTTGGTCCAATAAATATCAATGCCCTTGTCCCGAGCCACCACTTTCGCTTCTGGTATATCTGGTGGAGTAGGTAGGATGAAACGAGTGATAAGGCCATCGCCATCTCGGTCTTCTCCGGGGTCCAAGACGCCATTGAAGTTTACATCCTCTCCATTGTAAGCGGTCTGTGCCCACTGAGCGTTTTCAATGAGATTCGCTTGCTGGGTGGGATTGTTCTCAGTATTTGGCTTTCCATCCTCGTTCTTCTTAGCAAAGATCCAAGCCCATGCAAAGTTGATCGACTCTCCGGGCGCGAGGCTAGTGAAGGGACCGACCGAAACAAGGTCGCTTCTGTTCCCTGGCTGCTCGATCGTCTCCTGAATAGTCGCGTTTTGAAACTGACCACAACGCGGGTCCTGTGATCCTGTTTCGTCCCAGCATGGCCACTGGTTGAAGCCATCGCGCATTTTATCATATCGCTGCAGTTCGCTGCTTGGGAAAAAGAAGACCGGCTGGCCTACCGAATTGAATTGCCAGGTCTGGTAGTTTACCTTAAATGCAGTGTCCAGTGATGGGTGGTGAAAGCCATCTTTGTCTTCTGCCCCTAGGAACTTATGGCCCACGTAACTCTCCGTGTTTCCTACATCACCGGTAGCATCAAAGCAATAGGCAAGGGAAAGTGAATCGATGAATCCGTTTCCACCTTTGTCGTAGAAGGAACTTCCGCCTGTACCGGCTGGAGTGATGTTGGTATTCCTCACCACTTCATTGGCCCACATGGAGAGGTAGACATCTTCGATGGTGCTATTTCCATTATTGGTGACCGTGTAGTTGCAGATCAGCATGAAGTCGCTGAAGGCGTAGTTCCAGTTGTACGACTCAAAGTGAACATCAAGTCCCATAGGATTGTCGTGGCCGCTGATCTGGATCTGGGTTCCAGGAACCAGTGCGTTCTTGTCTGTAAAGTCGGCCACAAAATCTTGGTGAGAAACTGCTTCCGCACTGAAGTTCGGATTGTCGACCAAGCTGGATCTTTCTTGAAATGTGGCGCCGAGTTCTCCGGTGAACTCATACCCCGCTCGACCCGGACTATAACCGGAAGTTTGATCGTAGGCAGCAGTACTAACTGCAATCGATGCGCCATCGATCAGTCCTCCGACCCAAATGCCGGCCTCGAATAAGTGCTCTATGCCTGAGTTAGCAGGAAATTCTGCGGATGGATACCCCAAGACATCGTAGCTTCCTCGGAAAGCATTTCCAAAGGTGCCAACGTTGTTCACTGTCATGCGCACATTCGAAACCGTCGTCAATTTTTCATCAAACGATTCCTGCCCGAGCGTCTGTAGCCCGAACGCTAGCAAAATGAAAGTGATAATCCGCGTTCGCATAAAGGCCTACAAAAGTAGTAGTCCCTTACCTTTTTAGGTTAACAAACGATTAATTATCGATAGGAGTTATCAATAATATTTGGCACGCTCATCCTTCACTCCACTGTTCTTCTGGAGGGCATTGTAAACCTGTGAGTTAACACGCTGAGACATATTCATGGATTCAGTGCGCTTGATGTCAGCCAGGTCTTCAGCAGCCTCAGGATTGGTGCGAGATTGAACTTGGATCACAAATACGCCACGATTTCCAATGATAGGTTCACTGACCTGTCCTTCTGGAAGGCTGAATACATTGCCCAATACCTTCATCTCTCGACCCATTCCACCTGGAAGTGATCCTTGAGCGAAACTGATATTGTTCGCAGTTTTCACGTCAGTACCCATCTTATTGCCAGCTTCTTGAATGGTCTCGAACGAGCCCAGTTCCTCGATGATCATACGAGCCTTTCGATGGTTGGTCACCTCAGAATAGATCAAACGCTTAGCCTCTTCCAGTGGCATCACGCCTTCTTCCGTCTTACCTGTAAGGATCGCAACAGCGAAGAATCGGTCCACCTCAAAAGGAGCGGAAACGGTTCCTACCTCAGCTTCGAAAGCCCAACGTACGATCTCACGAGCGTCCATTAGAGAGCCCACGTTCTCGTCAACCATGCGCAGACCTTCGATCGGTTCGATCATGTACTCACCTTGCGTTTCATCAAACGACTCAGGAGTTTGGTGGTCTAGACTGAATCGACTAGCACGATTGTACACTTCGTCCGTAGTGCTTTTGCTTGGCTCAATGAAGCGATCAACACCTGCGAGTAGGTATTGTGGTTTCAATTCTGTTTGATCCGTGATGTAGATCAAGTGAACCCCAAACTGAGATTCAACGATTGGCATATCACCTACTTTACCCTCGAAGCAAGCCTTTTCAAAAGGCGCAACCATGCGGCCACGAGTGAACCAGTCAAGATCGCCTCCTTTCTCGCCTGAACCGAAATCCTCTGAGAATTCCTTAGCTAGATCGGCGAAGTTGTTCTTCTTCTGAGCAACCTCTTTCAATGAGTCAAGTTTCGCTTTGGCAGCATTGATCTTGTTGGTGTCACCATCGTTCACAGCGATCAAGATGTGACTTGCACGCACAGAGTCTGGCGAACTCTTCTGACCGATGAGTTTGTAGATCACGATACGGCCACCCTGATTGTAAGGACCAAAAACAGCACCCATTGGAGCGGTTGGAACCGTGTCTTTCATACCTGGAGTCAGGTCCTCCAAAGACATGTAACGCAATAGATCACGTACCTGACCTTCGGCGTTCTCCAGTACAAAAGCAGTGTCATTCGTGTCGCCTGCGAAATCTTCTCGAAGATCAGCCAACTCCTCTTCAATCTCTCTGATGTCTTCAGGAGTAGGAATCACCTCAAACACGGATAATTTCAATGAACGCGTTTCGTCTTCGACCTTGAAACGATCTTCGTGCTTGTGTTCTTGGTAGTATGCGGAAAGCTCTTCTTCCGTAGGATCATACTCCTCACCATTCATAGGTCCAAACTCCTTCAAAACATAAGAGAAGCTAGCCTGAGCAACCTTTTCCTTCGAGATCTGACGTGCCTCAATGCTTGAGACCATCATCCCTTTGCTGATCATGGTTGTGTACTTGTTGCTCGCGAGATCCTGCTTGATGGCACGCTCGATTGGCAACCAGTCTTTTGAGTTTTCACTGTTCAACAGGTTCTGAATGGCCTGCATTACACGCTCGGAGTTCAAACCTCCAGTGCGTGGATCGCGGAATTGTTCAATTACCTGACCTGTTTGAGGATCTGTGAAGTATTGATACAAGATAGAACCAGGAGAAGTGTTGCGAACTTCATTAAGGATCTCTTCAGGAGTAACGGAAATTCCAACACTTTTGATTTCGGTCTCCAATACGCGTTCACGGATCATTTCTTGCCAGATACGCTCACGGATTCCCTGTTTCGCTTGTTCTGTTGCTCCTTCAACGCCATATTGAGCGTCAATAGCTTCCTGAACACGCAGCTCATACGTCTGCATTGGGATCTCTTCGCCTGCGATCGTTCCGATGATCTGTTCTTGCTGGGTAAAGATGTTTGAACCTCCGCTAAATAGGTCTCCCAAAAGGAAGAGCACCATAGCCATACCGATGAGGATGATCAATAACCCGGACTGCTTTCTAATTGTTCCAATAGCTGCCATGAAATACTAGCTTTTACAAATGGGTCGCGAAAATACAGCTTGAAATGAAATGTGGCGTTCTAATTTCCACTTTCTGAGGGGCGTACAAGCACTTCTTCGATCTTATTCTCACTTACCTTCAGGATCTCGATGTCATAACGACCAACATCAATCGTCTCTCCGACCTCCGGTAAATCTTCGTGTCTGTCTATGATCAGACCTGCAAGTGTCTCATAATCATCATGTTCCGGAAGCATGAGTTCGTACTCCTCATTCAAATAGTCAATCTCAAGTCGAGCGCTGAAGATGTATGATCCATCTTCTAATGGCTTTTCGGTCAGTTCTTCCGAATCGTGTTCATCTTCGATCTCACCAAATATTTCTTCCACAATATCCTCTAGGGTCAGCATGCCTGAGGTGCCTCCGTATTCATCCACGACCAGCGCCACGTGTTTTTTTTGCTCGATGAGGATCTTCAATACCTTGTCTGCGGTGGTTGTTTCAGGAATGATGGCTAGAGGACGCATCACATTCTTCAATGCCTCGGGTCGTTTGAACAGCTCGAAGGAGTGCACATATCCGATCACATTATCGATGTTGTCTTTATAAATCAGGATCTTGGAGAGGCCCGTTTCAACGAAACGTTTTCTCAGAACCTCAACACTTTCCTCGAGCGAAAGCGCTTCGATCTCATTCCTTGGAACCATACACTCCCGCGCTTTGATCTTAGAGAAGTCGAGCGCATTCTGAAAGATCTGAAGCTCGTTTTCTAACTCGGATTCTTCATTGCCCGAAGAAGCGGCTTCTTTCACGTAGTGATCTAAATCTACCCGACCAAAGCTGTACTCAATCTCCTCAAAGTTGAAGCTGAAGATCTTCATGAAATAGGTGATCAGGACGAAAACTCCCCATACCAAAAGGAAGAGGGGATAGCAGATCAGAAGCACCGGAACAAGGAAAACTTCGAGTTTTCGATTCGGGTTGATCCGAAAGAGAATCTTAGGTAGGAATTCAGCGAAGATCAAGATGATGATGGTAGAGATGATCGTCTGAATGAGGAGAACGGTTATCTCAATTGAACTCCCTTCCGGTAAGAATTGGAAGGTTGTTCTGATTGGATCCTCCAACATTTTGGCCATGAAAATACCATAGACCACCAGGGCGATGTTGTTTCCGAGGAGTAGGGTAGAAATGAATTTCGACTGATGTCGGAGGAAGAAGCTGTAGATCTTGGCCGGAAATACTCCTAGCTTCTTATCCAGCTCGATCTTGAGCTTGTTGGATGAGACAAAAGCAATCTCCATTCCGCTGAAAAAAGCGGAAAGCACCAAGGAAGCCAGGATGGAGGTTAGTATCAGAATATAAGACGGGTCGTCCATAATGTGGGTCTAGCGGTAAGGGGCGATCAGGAATTAGGATCCTGATTCTGCTCAAAGCGCTTCCTCATGTAGTAGCGAAGATAGGAAAGAGAAGCTGTGACCAACGCAACGATAATTCCGGTAAGCATATCGCCCATTTCCCATTCGCCAATGAAATATCGATAGATGGAGAATCCGAAGATGGCTGCAGCGACCACTAGCCAGAATTTTTCCATGAAGAGGTTGTACTTACGCATAAGTTAGGGGGTTGGGGATTCCGTTTGGGTGGAGTCTTCTTCGGTGTCGATAGTGATCCTTCCTTTAATATTCATGATCTCGTAGCTGGAGAAATCTTCCTTGGCCTCCAGACCGTCGCCATAGAGGATCTCGTTGGGAGTGGTGATCTTGACGAACTTGTCTGTGAAGATGCGACCCTCTTTTTCGTCCCATGACAACTCTTCCGTATTCAGCATCTTACCTTCTTTGTTCTTCAAGATGACACTATCCCTAGCGATCATTAAGTTGTCTTCAGGGTAGTTCGTAGCTCGATAGGCGGTCAGTTCAGATTCTACATTGCCGAAATAATCATACGATACCACTCGGATGCCTTTGGAAAATTTATCCAGCGGCTTTTCTGGATTTGGATATCGCTCGATCATTCCAGCCTCAATGATGAAGCTTGTTCTTCCCGAATCTGTGTAGGTGATCCGAGAATCCTTTATCGTTTGGAGTGGCAAGGATTCGTGATTGCTCACTCGTTCCACTTCCTCCAAGTCATTGACACAGGCAGAAACAAACATCCCGATCACTAGCATGACCGGGATGAGAGTTCTTGTATGTGATATGATCGATTTCAAATCAATTGTCGCGGGTGCGAACCGAAGTGGTTCCACCTATCCAGCAATCAAAGGTATAGGTAGTTCCCTCATTGATCCCATGGAAGAAGCAATCTTCTTTCTTTGGGAACTGTGCCGAGTAGGTGTTGATCAGCTTCTGAGCGTTACCTGCTACAGAACCGTCAACCGCTTTTGCCTTTTGGAACATGTCCACTGCGGCCCAGAAAGCAGCACGACTTTCGCACTCGTTGCTTCCACAGTCCTTGCGCCCTTTGACGTAAGCATTACCGATGATGATGTAGGCTTCCCCGTTGTTTGGATTCATCGCCAACAATTGCTGAGCGAGTGCCTTTGCCTTGATATAGTTGCCAAGGATCAATGCTGTATTAGCCGCTTTGGTAAGAGACTTGGTCTTCATGGCGTCATCTTCAGCTTGATCAGCACTATTCATGTAGTACTCATAGGCCTTAGACAAGTTGTCCTTCTTAGCGTAACCATTCGCAATAGCGTAGGCAGCGGTCGCATCAGGAGAGATCTTGAACAACGCTTCTGCTGCATCTAGGTACAACTGCTCCTCGGTGCAATCACGCTTTTCCAAGGCCTTCAAGATCTTTCTTAAAAGGGCCTCATCAGAAGGGTTTGACTCAAACTTAGGAGTGAAATTCTCGATCAAGTCAGGGCAGTCTGCTACCGTAACGAACATCTTATTGATATTGGCCAAAGCAGTGCTATAAGCAGTTTTCATTCGCTCATCGCTTTGGTTGGCGATGTTGTAATCCACTGCATCACTCAACTTGTCATATACCTCGATAAGCAAGGCCTTGTCGGTCTGCTTCTTTCGGTACATGTCATACGCTGCCTTGTAGTAGTAGATGCTCGCTCCGGCTTCCATCTCATTGCCTTGAAGTTCGAATGACTTATCCAACGTCTCGAACGCATGCTTCGGGTCATCTAAATATTTCAGCATGTCAGATCCCTTTCGGCCCAACACATAACCTTCCTTTCCAAAATGCTCGATGCGCTGATCATATGCCCAGAACAAGGTGTCGATCAAGCGACTCTTTCGCTCTGCATTCTCCTCGATATCGATCAACTCGCTGACCAACTTGATTCCATTGATCCACAAAGACTCAGTAGATTTAGGGCAAATGGATGCTGCTTTGGTCCAGCCTGGATAGGCATCCTTGAAGTTGTCTTGCTTGAAGTATTCGATGTAGAGCGACAGGTTCTGAACGCATGCCATGCTATCCTCTTCGTTGGCGGTGTAAGTGCGGAGTTGGGCTTGTGCCAATTGTCCAAAGCCTACCACGGCCATCATTATCATCACTATTCGTTTCATTTCTCGCTATTTAGTATCAGTCATATTTTCTTTTAGCAAACCATCTGTCGAACTGGTTTGGTGTCAGCGTCATTCCTAAATGAACATTGAAGAAGTTCTCTGTCACCGGAAGACCGCTACCACCTCTTCTTGCATATTCGATGCCAATGTTAAACATGGACGACGACCTTGAGGCAATGACGGGAATTCCGAGTCCAACGGCAATTCCGACACGTGAGGGGCGAATTCCATTCACATTCAAACGGGTCTGTTCAAAGCTCAAGCCCGCTCGATAACGAATGATCTTGCTCAATTGTTTATAGGATGTTGGGTCAGGTGTGTATTCTACTCCCGAAGAGACCCGAAGCTGATCGTTCAATCCGGCATTGACACCATCGACTTCCAGCTGAGTCCACTGAGTCATGCTAAGGTCTAGTCCGATATTGACCCGGTTATCGTATGTAAAGCCAAGTCCTCCGCCATAACTTGTCGGTGCAATAGAGGGTTCTTCAGATTCCCTGAAGTCTATGGTGTCGATAAAGCTAGGAGCTACGTAATCACCGGCAAAACTGAAGGTGAACGACTGCGAATTGGTGTTCAGTGTCTTTCCCGGTTGAAAGAAGCCCCCTACAGAAACACTTCCATAGGTCTTTTTACTCCCTTCTTCCTTCATTATGATCTTTCTGGTGTACAACAGTCCAAATCGGTAGTCGAACGCACTCATCTCGTTGCGTTCTTCTCTGAAGATGTTGGATCCGGTAAAATTGGTAGATGAGTCCACCATCGTAATGCGATTGCGGTAGATTGAGCCGAATACATAGGATCCGACCGCGCCGATGGTCAAGGTGTTTACTCGACCAGAGTCAGCCAACAGGTCAAAGCCGGCTCCAAAAAAGGCGGTGTTTATCCCCCCTTCGCCAATGAATCGATAGGTGACGTCTTCGAACTCCGGGTGTTGCACCGCTGTGGCTACGTCATACCCTTGGCGGGAATATGGCTTAAGTCCAAAGCCGAACGCCGAACGACGTTTCTTTTTATTGTCATTGATGAGAGGGAAGGCGAAGGAGAAGTTCTCAATAGAAACCAAGGTGTTGGTCTGAGTGACGCCATTAGAGCTCAGCGACAGCACTTCATTTTTGAAGTCAAAATTGAAGGTAGGTCTCGAAACGTAGGCCAAATTCGCTGGATTGGTCACGTTCACGTTGTGCGTGCTGAGAACGGCTAGGTTGGTGTGAGCCATACCCACTTGAGCGCTCAGTGGAGCATGGACGGGGTCGCCTATCCCGTAGATCGAGTAAGGAGAAAGCGTGTTGGTCTGTGCGCGAAGGGAGCATACAGAGATCACCAGCGAAAAGAAAATGATCGCTCGCCTCATGCGTGAGTTTCGTTGTAAAGCAGGATGGCCTGAATTCCTTCCATCACCAAATTTGGGGCTGCAAAAATGGGATTTTCAATGTGTTGCTCAAAGGAGGATGTGTCTCCGCCTGTTAAAATTACCTTAAGGTTTGGGCTATTCTTCCTGAAATGACGGATGATTCCATTGATTTCGGCAATACTGCCCCAAAAGCTTCCAAACCGCATAGAGCCTGGCGTGTCGAGACCAATTTCAGGTGATTTCGAGGGTGTCACCTCAGGTAAACGCTCCGTGAAATGATGCATTGCCTTTAGACGCATTTGGTATCCCGGTGAAATCCCTCCGCCCTGATGAAGGCCTCCGGCTTGAACGAGGTCATAGGTGATGCACGTTCCGGCATCGACGATCAGGACGTCGTCGTTTGGAAATCGAGTATATCCGGCTACTGCCCCACATTTGCGGTCCATGCCGAGGGTTTCCGGCGTCGTGTAAGCAGATTCGATGGGAATACGAGTGGAAGGAGTGATCTCGATGACGTTAAAGTCCTTTTGGAGTTCGAGCAACAGATCCTGCGCCGATCCTCCCACCGACGATAATCCGACGGTTGAGATAGGTTGATCGTCCAAAAAAACCTTGATCTGTGAAAGAGAAGGTATGCCTAAGAAGGATTCAGCACGCTTGAGTTCCATGCCTTCGAACAGTCCAACCTTAGAGCGGGTGTTACCGATATCCAACACGAGGTTCAATTTCGTTGCAATTAAATGTTGGTGATTTTGATAAATTTCTACTTTTGCCGCCCTGTTCTTCGGAACGAAGCTACGATTTATAAGAGTAGCGGCTGGTGCGGTAGCTCAGTTGGTAGAGCAACGGACTGAAAATCCGTGTGTCGGGGGTTCGACTCCCTCCCGCACCACTTCAAAAAGGTTGAACCCAGTTGCTATTCGTGCTAATCGTAAGGGAGTCTAACCTTCATCGCGCTGGCGGCCAGGCTCTATCTCGCTCGAGTGTCCACTGGACACTCGCCGTCTCCCGCACCACTTTCTTCTTGATCATATTCTCTCTAGGACAGAGGAACGGAAATGAAAAAAGGCCCAAAAGAGGGCCTTCTCAAAATTGTTGTTCGAGTTTCTTAATCACAAAGCTCGTCTGACTCCACCGCCACGGCTATTGCCACATTGGGGAGAGCCAGAATCGTGAACGAAAGGTTGCTTCCGACGTACGAAGAGAAACCGCTAAACTGTCCTGGATCTGGTTTGCTCTGGAGTGGGGTTCCATAAGCTTGCGCCATGACCGGGTTATTGATACTCTGTAGAGACCAACCCGAATTTAGCGTGATCGTGACGGTGCGATAACCTCCGCTTGCTGCGGAAAGAGATATGCTCCCAGCTTGGTCGCCGTTGTCTGCTAAAAGCGAATACGTAGAGTTTAGGGTTTATTGGATCGTAGCTGCTCCGTTGGCCCAAGCCGTATCTACGCCCGAGCAATCTTCTTCTCATTCTTCGGTTGTGAATTCAAAATACATGGCTCCGGATTTTCCACCGGTGCTTTCGCCGTCAGCCCAAGCGCCTTCGTCCTTGTTGTTCTTGCTTACCTCGGCAAATGCGGAAACAACGACAGTTTCGTCTAAGGATGAAAGTGCAAGTGCCACGGTGTATGATGTCTCTCCTGAAAGGGATGTTTTGATCGGGTATTGTCCAAGTTTAGGGTTCCCGGCCTTATTGAGAGGTAGGTCCTCCATATCTCCCACAAAGAGTTTAATGTCATCCAGACCCCATCCTCCAGTGGTTTCGTAAGTAACATAAAGAGAATCTTCGTCATTCGCTACGCTCACCGCGCCGGCAACCGTGTTCTTTCCTGCGATCAAATCGGTTTCGTAAACATCCGAACAATACTCTCCAGAGCTGTAGAGGATCACCTCCGAATCAAGGATAGCCGAATCCAATGGTTGTTTCTAACAAGAAAACAGACCTAGCGAAATAATGGCTAATGCCGGAAGAAGGCGTTTTGTTTTTAAGCTTGACATATGCCTAATCTAGTTGCTTTCAAAAGTCTAAACGTGGGTATACGGGATACTTATTCAAAGGTTACAGTTAGTTTCCATTTCTACCCATCTAATTGGCTATTTCTTCACTTTCAAGGAAGTACCTTTGGCGCATGGACCGAATACCCAAAGTCCTTGTCCTTCTTTATGTGCTACTAGGTTATGTGGTAGTTCAGTTTGTTTGGTGGGGATACTCTATCTATTCTCTCAATGCGGCTTTGATCACCGATACTCGAACAGATGAATTGGTGAATCCGGAGCAAGCAGATGAGTTGAGTGGAAAGGTGTGGATGATCTTAGGAGAGGGCTCGGTTTTCTTAGGCCTTTTGTTGATCGGTGCTTTCTACATCCGCAGGATGATCTTGAGAGAGCATAAGCTGGCCAAACAAGAAAGGAACTTTTTGTTGGCCACAACCCATGAGTTCAATTCTCCAATTGCCGCGGTCAAGCTGAATCTTCAGACCTTGAATAAGAGGAGTATGGAGGGTGAACAGAAGCAGAAGGTGATCGATGGCGCTTTGTCCTCTGTTCAGCGCCTTGAGCTTTTGGTGACCAATCTCCTTATGGCTTCGAGGCTTGATGCGGGTAAATTGGAACTACTGAAAGAAGAAGTTTCATTGCACGGACGCATTGGGATCTTGCTTGAACGGTATAGAACATTGTCAGAGAATGCTGGTTGCAAATTGTTGTCAGAAGTTTCGGAGGGTCTTACTCTGAACGTAGATGTCAATGCATTTGACACGATCTTCGGAAATCTAATCGAGAATGCGATCAAGTACGGTCCGGAATCATCCATCCTGATCAAAGCCAGCGAAAACGAAGGTCGCTTGATCATACACGTGACGGATGGTGGGAAAGGAGTGCTGGATGATGAGAAAGAGAGCATCTTCAAGAAATTCTATCGTTCGGAAAATGAGGAGACTCGCACGCAAAAAGGTAGCGGTCTTGGTCTTTACCTTGTCAAAGAATTGGTACACCTTCATTGCGGTGAAATTCGTGTAGAAGATGCCACGCCACGAGGGGCTTCTTTTGTGGTTGAATTAAAAACAGAATAGTCAGATGGGAAAGAAAGCAGCATTGATCATTTTAGACGGCTGGGGAATCGGAGACGAAACTAAAGCGGATGCGGTGGCTTCTGCGCGCACACCCTTTTTTGACGACTTGATGAAGTCACAACCACATAGCGTTTTGAAGACGTTTGGTGAAAATGTCGGTCTTCCAGAAGGTCAAATGGGAAACAGCGAAGTCGGTCACTTGAATATCGGAGCCGGGCGCATCGTGTATCAGGATCTTGTGAAGGTCAACCGTGCTGTTCGGTCTGGAGAATTGGCTAACAATGCCGTATTGCGTGGGGCGATCGAAAAAGCTAAGCAGCTTGGTGTTTCCCTTCACCTGTTGGGTTTGGTGAGTGAGGGTGGTGTTCATTCCCACCAGGATCACCTACATGCACTCATCGACATCGTCGAAGACGCGGGTGTGGAGCATTCCTATGTCCATGCCTTTACTGATGGTCGAGATACTCAGCCAAAGAATGCAGCTGATTGCATCAAGAACCTTCAGGATCATTTGAAGGGAAAGAGCACGAAGTTGGTGTCTATGATCGGCAGGTACTATGCCATGGATAGAGATAAGCGCTGGGAGAGGATAAAAGCAGCTTATGATCTTGTTGTGAATGGTGTGGGTGAACCGACGGAGGATTTTCAAGATCGTTGTTTCGAGCTCTATGATGAGAATATTACGGATGAGTTCTTCACGGCCCAGATTATTCCTTCTAGGGAGGGTAGGATCAAAGCAACCGATGTGGTGATTTGCTTCAACTTCAGAACGGATCGATGTCGTCAGATCACAACAGCTCTCACCCAGGAGAATTTCCCGGACTGGAATATGCGAACTCTCCCGTTGGACTACATCACCATGACGCGTTATGATGAGAAATTCAAGGATGTTCACGTCATTTTCGAGAAGGATAACCTGAAGAATACGATGGGTGAAGTGCTTGAGCAGCACAAGATGACGCAGTTACGCATTGCAGAGACCGAGAAGTATCCTCATGTGACCTTCTTCTTTTCAGGGGGAAGGGAACAAGAGTTCGAAGGCGAATCGAGGATAATGGTGAATTCACCCAAGGTGGCCACGTACGATCTGCAGCCAGAGATGAGTGCCCCTGAAGTGACCAAGAAAGTGATCCAATCGATGGAGAACGCTCATCCTGATTTTGTCTGCCTGAATTTTGCGAATCCTGATATGGTAGGTCATACCGGAGTGTACGATGCGATCATCAAGGCAGTGGAGACCACGGATGATTGTCTGCGCCAAGTGGTGGAAGCAGGTAGGGCTCAAGGCTATCAATTCATCATCATTGCCGACCATGGAAATGCTGATATAGCATTCGAGGCTAATGGAACTCCTCATACCGCTCATACAACGAATCCCGTGCCGTGCATTGTGCTTTCAGATAGCGTTTCTGAAGTCAAGGATGGTATTCTTGCTGACGTTGCGCCCAGCTTGCTCGATTTGCTTGGATTGGAGCAGCCTATGGAGATGACCGGAAAGTCATTGATCTAACCAGAATACAAGAAATATCGATCAAAAAAAAAGGCCCTGAAATCTCAGGGCCTTTTTTGATCTATGTCGTCGAGAATTACTCGATGATGATCTTCTCAAAAGAAGTAGCAGTCTCGCTAGAAACCTTCATCACGTAAACTCCAGCAGCAAGACCGTTAAGGTCGATGCTCTTGGTGGTTCCGTTAGTGATGTTGAAAGCGTCAGTGAAGATGATATCACCTTTCAAAGACTGGATCTCAAGGTTCACACGCTCAGACTTCAAAGCGTCGAATGCGATGTTGAATTGACCGTTGTTCGGGTTAGGAAGAACAGTGAAATCAAATCCATTCTTTTCGATGTCGCTTACAGCGAGGTTACAGAAGATGCTTCCGTTCTCTACGTTGATAGCAGCAGTCTTAGTACAGAAGTTAGCGTCAGTAACAGTCAATACATACTGTCCTTCAGCGTCAACTGTGATGTCCTCATCAGTTGATCCTGTGCTCCACTCGTAGCTGTAAGGCTCTTCACCGTTGAATACCGTTACGTCGATATCAGCAGTGTAATCACCCAAGTTACAAGTGATGGTAGAGTCAACGATGATGTCAGTACCTGCACAGATGTCCTGAGACCAAGTCTCAACGAAGATCAATGGATTGATGTCTGTCCAACCATCGATAACGCCATCGCTGTCAAAATCCAACCAAGTAGCGATCACAGTAGGAGCTGGGCTAGAAGCGGTACGAATCGTTCCGGAAGAACGCTTGTAACCGATCAAGTATTGTCCAGCAGGAACTGCAACAGGGTTGTCGAAAGCCACGCGGATCAAGTTTGGAGAAGAAGTTGGAACTGAAGTGATGTACTCACTTGAAGTCATCACACGGAACTTAGGAGCTCCAACAGGGGTACCCAATTGAATGTTTGATGAGTCAGTTTCCCAATCAGCTTCCCAGATACCTACTTCAACAACAGCTCCGTCGTCAGATGCGAAAGTTGAAGAAGAGTAGATTCCGATCTCGATCGCTGTAACTGTATCGTCAGTAACGAAATCATACAGAGAGAAGATAGAGTGAGAACCGCTTGACCAAGACCAAGCATTGTCAGCAGTACCATCACCCCAAGACCATGTGCGGTCAGTTACTTCGAACTCTCTGGTAACAGAGTTGTCGCCAGGGAAGTCGTCAGCTGAATCCAATGTTACTTCGAGGTCAACAGTGTATAGTCCAACAGCAGAAGGAGTAAATGCATCTGAAACGTTGATTGAGTCAACTGCTCCGAACGTGCTGTAAGTAGCACCTGTGCTGCTTGAGCTGAAAGTTCCAGATCCAGTAACGCTAGCATTCAATTGAACTCCAGAAGCGGTTCCATCAGACAAGTTCTCGATCAAAGCACCGAACTTCAAGTTTGTAGCAGACGCTTGAGACTGAGGAAACAATGGGTAGAAGTTAGAGAAGAGCGTCTTCTTGTTACCTACACCAGCTCCTTTGAAGTAAGTGTCAGAAACAGAAATGTCGAAGTCAGAGGCTCCTGTAACCTTAACGTCATCGATCTGCCAGAAGTAGTATCCGGTTGGAGTAGCGTTGTTACGTCCGTTGAAAACGAAACGCACCTTCAAGGTAGAAGAACCAGCAGCTGTTTCAGAAATGTTCAAACGAACCACTTCATCGGCAGGCCCTGCATCATTCACATCGTGAAAATCAGAAGCATTGTAAACGGTGTCAGCGGTTGCGAAGTTGTCAGTAGAGATGATCACCCATCCATTCGCGTCGTACTGACGGTAATATGAGTGGAAACTAAGGAGTACTCCGTTCTCAGCTGAACAATCGATCTCAGGAGAGGTGAGCGCAGCGTCGTGTGGAGCCGGGAAAGGTCCCAATCCGAAATTGCCAGCAGTACCACCATTGTCATAATAATCAGAATCGAAGATCATGAAACCGTTGCTTGGAGTAGCTGATTCGATAACTCCAGATCCTCCTGCATAAGCACCCTGAGAACCAGTAGCAACACTAGGAGTAGTGTTAGGGCCACGCCATTCCCAAACGGCAGCGCTGGAGTTCTGTGAAGCATTTGTCCACTGAGCTGTACTGTCGTTGAAATCCGAATAGAAGAGGATCGGACCTTCTTCCTCGGTCAAAGGGGAAGGCTGTCCTTCGTTGATGTAAACTGGCGCGCTACCTGGCGTCAGGGTCATGTCAGTCTCAGCTGGAGCCTGCACCTTCTTGTAAGAAAACTGCGCAAAAACAGAAGCTGAAGCCAACAGAGTACTTAAGAGTAAAAATCTGTACTTCATGTTTTGAGATTTAAATTCGATTTAATTGACGGGTACAATTATTAATTGTTCTTTAACCCACAAGACACCAAAAATAATAGTTGAGTTTGTCTTTATCAGTGGAAAACCGAGAATCTTTGACTTGTCGAGCCACTTGGAGTGATGATTCGAATCAAGAAAATACCAGAACTTAACCCGTTCATCTTCAGCTCTTGGCTGTTTTGAAGAGTTCCTTGTGATTCGACCAATAGCTCCCCTGTTAGGCTGAAGACCCGTATCCTTTCGATAGGTTGGTTTGTTCGCAGGTGAAGTGTTTCCCCTTCCTTCAGTGGATTTGGAAAGAGTTCAACTTTAGGTTCGAGCCGTTGGAATCGTGGCGAAATTCCTGTTGGACCGTTCTCTAAAAAGTAATCCAGGGTCTTGGAGCAACCCAATTGATCAGAAGCAACAAGGTAATAAGGGCCAGTAGGTACGTTGATCAAGTCCTTGCCAGGAATGCTGTCATTCCAAAGGAAGTTTAACGGGGGTATACCACCGATGGCTTCGATGTAGATCTGATTCTCATCCTTAAAATTCTCAATCGTGTCCCAGAAGATGGTGTCAATTGAAATGTTGAATGCTACACCGTCTTGGATGTGAATGCTGTCTGAATAGGTACATCCGTTGTCATCCGTGATGCTATAGAAATAGGTTCCAGCCATCAGGTTTTGATGTTCAGAACCTTGAAAACCGGTAGACCATTCATATGAATAGGGCAAAGCACCGCCGTTTACAATCAGCTCTGCTAT
>Ga0181565_10001478_pt1 | contig 17899 bp, 15 predicted proteins | sample 101ome_16_FD_129661 | JGI IMG/M metagenome (GOLD analysis project Ga0181565, IMG submission 129661) | Coastal salt marsh microbial communities from the Groves Creek Marsh, Skidaway Island, Georgia - 101401AT metaG (megahit assembly) | ecosystem: Environmental > Aquatic > Marine > Intertidal... | reverse complement strand
TGCAGAATTCATAGTGCACGGCGAGTATATCGCGACAGACGAAGGCTTACCCGAGGCCCACGGACAGACATATAAACTGCCTGCAGGGGCATTTTTTGACATCCATAACGGAAAAATTTGCCGAGTCACCAACTACTACAATCTTCAGGATTGGATCGCACAAGTCGGCGGTTAATGGTTATGGAAGGATTAACATTCCTACAGGTCACAGGCGTTGATATCAATCAATGGCTAGAACCCATTGCTGAACTGCGCCTGCGTATTTTTAGAGATTTTCCCTACCTTTATGAAGGCTCTTTCGACGACGAAAAGGACTACCTGCAAACCTACACACAGTGCCCCGACGCCTTGGCTATTCTATTGCTTAACAAGAGGCGTGTGGTGGGAGTGTCCACCGGACTACCTATGATGGCAGAAACCGAGGATTTTACTCGCCCTTTCACGGACGCGGGGAAAGATATCAGCCGATTATTTTATGGTGGTGAGTCACTGTTAAATCCTGAATTTCGAGGCCAAGGTGTCTATCGCCATTTTATCGAAAAACGTGAGCAGTACGCCCGTCAACTCGGTATGCGTCAGCTCACTTTTTGCGCGGTCGACAGAGCTAGCGATCACCCACTTCGTCCTCAAGAATACGTACCTCTAGATACCGTGTGGCGCAAGTTTGGCTACCAAATTCAGCCTCAATTCAAAGCCAGTTACTGGTGGCGTGACACCAACCACACACAAGCATCACTACACACTCTCACCTATTGGCTTAAAACACTATGACACACTCGCCCTACACACTTTACTACGCACCGGACAACGCTTCGCTAATTATTCGCTTAGTACTTGAAGAAATGGGACTTCCCTATAAGACACAGCTAGTGGATCGTCGCATCTGTGAGCAGCGCTCACCTGAATACCTAGCCTTAAATCCGGCCGGTAGCATTCCGTGCTTGGTCACCCCCCAAGGGGTGATATCAGAAACCGCCGCTATTTTATTATGGCTGGCGGACACCCATCAGAATATGGCACCGAGTACGGCGGTCACAGAACGGGGTGCTTTTCTTAAGTGGCTGTTTTATACCTCAAATACTTTTCATGCCAATTTGCGGATTAACTTTTACCCCTCGAAATTTGCTGACGGTGAGTTGGCACAAAACAGTATTCGGCAACAGATACGGCGCGAAATACATACTTCGCTCACACTCTTAGATCAGGTCGCCTCTGAAGGTCCTTCTTGGCTTGGCGCACCGCAGGTCTCAGTATTGGATTATTACCTCGCCTGCTGCCTGCGTTGGTGCGGATTATATCCTGCTGACGATCACCATTGGTTTACACTAGCCAACTACCCCCATCTCGCTGCCATTGCAGAGCGGCTCGAGACTCGCCCAGCTACCCACGCCGCCATCATGGCAGAGGGCCTAGGCAGTAAGCCTTTCACCGCACCACAGATGTGTAACCCGCCAGAAGGGAGCGCTACTTAGCCCTTAGCCACCGGCCAACAAATCCGCTTCGAACGGGAAGCGGGTTAGGTTTTCAACGCCGGTCTCGGTGATGAGAACTTGATCTTCAAGTTTTACCCCCTCTCTACCTCCTACCGCACCAATGTAGGCTTCCACGCAGAGTGTCATGCCCGGCTCAATGACACCATGATAACCGTGCCCTTCAACATCTTCAGGATAACGAACACAGGGGTATTCATCGCACAATCCCACACCGTGCATAATGACACCATAGCGTTGTGCCCGATAAATCTCAGGTAACCGGTGAGCTTTAGCGGTGACCTCGGCCAGGGTCATTCCTGGTTTAAGAATGCTGATATTCGTTTGTATATGCTCATAGGCAATGCGATAAAGCGTACGTTGCTCTTGGGTTGGCGTCACACCGCCGATAATCCAGGACCTAGATAGGTCGGCACACATACCATAGGGGCCAATGAGGTCAGTATCCAAGGCCAACATATCTCCTGCGGCAACGACTCGCGGTCCAGATTCCTGAAACCAAGGATTGGTCCTTGGTCCAGAAGATAATAATCGGCACTCGATCCACTCGCCACCGCGACGGATATTTTCGGCATGCAAAACCGCCCAAATATCATTTTCCGTCACCCCCGGTACGCTCATTTCCCGCATTTTATGCATTGCTGCCTCAGTGGAGGCTATAGCACAACGCATAGCCCTCACCTCGTCGATACTCTTGATGACTCGGGCATGCTCCATCACCTGCTGACCATCACTCACGTCAATGCCTAGCGATTGAATGGCCCACAGTCCTGCCATCTCAATTTTATCAATGGCTAAGCGACGATTATCTCCAGCGTGGCGCTGCATAAGCTCGACGACTTCATGAGCAAAATGCTCAGCATGTGCCGTCGTCTGATCACCTGTTTCGAAGTAAAAAAACGATGCACCAGAGCGCAACTCGCTCACTAACGGAAGATGCGCAGACAAATGATCGCAGTTATGAAAATCCCAAAGGACGACGTATCCAGCGGCGGAAATAAAACAAGCCCGCGCGTGGTTGTGGGCAATCCAAACCTGCATATTCGTTGTGTCGGTGGCATAGCGAATATTGAGTGGGTCAAATAACAAGATGCCCGCCAAGTTGTGGGCTTGTAACTGCTGCACGATACGTTGCAAACGGTATTCGCGCATGGCTTCAAGATTCGGAGCTTCTAAACCCAGTGCCGCCCATTCCGAAAAGGCGAGAGCGGTTGGGCCGATTTCCACTCGATCGTTATCATCGGGCGAACCATCGGGCCTCAACTGTCGCGACGGGCGAACAGCAGGGTTTATTCTACGCTGAACTTCAGCAGGCCTAATTTCCATAGACACACCTCAAAGAAACATTTTTATTGTTGTTAAGACGGTTGATTATTCCGCTTAGCCGCCGGGTAGAGCAAGTAAAATTTTTGTAGGTTGACTACTTTGCCTCGGCTTTTAGCGCCTCTATTTTTTTGGAAAGATCATCGGCTTCTTGCGTGATCATAGAATAGCTACGTATATCGCCATTACGCTGAGCATGCATGGCTTTTTCCAACAGTGCCGAATGCTGCTTTTCGAGCTTTTTAACTGGGTCAGACTTAAAAAAAGAAAACATAGAACCTCCATTGTGGTGCTAAGTTTTACGGTACAAACGTGGCATTGGCCTTGTGGAATGCTACTATCATTCACCGACCAACGATAAAGGTTAGCCACCCAGTTATGCCGCACGATACCCGTTCACTCAATAGCGATCGCAGCGATATCGATTCACTTGATGACATTTGGTTATTTGGCTATGGGTCGTTAATTTACAAAGTCGACTTTCCCTACCTTGAAGTGCAGCCGGTCTATCTAAATGGCTGGCAGAGACGTTTTTGGCAGGGTAGCCATGATCATCGCGGCACGCCAGACGCGCCAGGACGAGTGGTTACACTGGTAGAGGCCCACGGTGAACGTTGTTTTGGTCTCGCCTATCGCGTCGAGGCCGATGTGTTTGACCACTTGGACCACCGAGAAAAAAATGGCTATCGACGGCTCGTTGTGGCACTACAATTTGGCCCCCACGATATTCGACAAGGACTCGTCTATATTGGCCTAAAAAACAGCCCGGCCTTTTTGGGAGAGGCCAGCGAAGAGGCCATTGCCGCACAAATTTTGCGAAGCGTGGGTCCAAGCGGTAGCAACCGCGACTATTTGGAAAAACTGGTGCAGGCACTTGCCGAATACAAAGTACACGACCCCCACGTTGACGCCGTTTATAAAAAGCTGCTGGCGTTGGAAGCCTCTACACCAGCAGCCAATTAGTTAGTCTTTTAAGTGACGATTAAAGAAATCCATCACGGTTTGAGCGTAGTGAACACGAATCGACTTACTGCTCGAGATACCGTGTTTTTCGCCCGGGTAGTCCATCACTTCAAAGGGCTTACCCATCTCTTGTAAATGGCGGTATAAGCGCGTGCTATGACTAAACAATACATTGTCATCGGCCATACCGTGCACTACCAATAACGGCCCCTGCAAGCCATCAGCGTAGGGAAATACCGAAGAAGCATCATAGGCGTCTCCATCAACACGGGGATCACCCATGTAACGCTCGGTATAGTGAGTGTCGTACAACCGCCACTCTGTTACCGGAGCACCCGCAGCGCCGGCGGCAAAAACGTCACCTGCTTTAAACATACTCATCAGTGTCATATAACCGCCATAACTATGGCCGTGAACACCTATGCGGTCAGCGTCGACAAAGGGCATTGAGGCAAGAAACTTAGCGCCCGCCACTTGGTCTTGTACTTCAATACTGCCCATTTTTTTGTAGATAGGCTCTTCAAACCCTTTACCACGATTATCGGAACCTCGATTGTCGATACTGAAAACGACATAGCCTTGGCTGGCCCAATATTGCATTAACAGACCTCGCTGCCCCCACCAACTGTTGGCCACTACTTGAACGTGCGGGCCGCCATAGAGATAGACAATGGCAGGGTTTTTCGCCTTCATTACCGCTGGCTTATACATACGGTAGTAAAGCTCGGTACCGTCATCGGCTTTAAAGCTGCCAAACTCAGGTTCAACCCACTGCTTAAGATAGGGCGTCAAAGGATGTTCAGAATCCAGAGAGTTCTCTTCCAACCACGTTAATTGCTCCCCACTAGCACTATGCAGACTGACTTGTGGCGGACTGTTAATGGTAGAGAACGTATCGATGTAAATAGATGCGTCATCGGCAAAACTGATACTATGACTACCAGCACGTTGAGTAATACGCTTTATTTCACCACCGTCTAGAGACACGCTGTAAAGATGGCTTTCTAGTACCGTGTCTTTGCGTCCAGTAAAAAATACCCTCGCGTTTGGCTCGTCGATGGCAACGACATCATTAACCACCCACTCACCTGCGGTTAACTGTCTGACCAACGCACCCTCGTTACTGTACAGGTAGAGATGCTTAAAACCATCGCGTTCCGAGGCCCACACAAACTGATTGCGACCTTTTATAAAACTGAGGTCATTATTGAGATTAACCCACGTATGACTGGTTTCGGTCAGCAAGGTCTGCTGAGTTGCATCCGCCACATTCCAGCGACGCAATTCTAGTTGTTGTTGATTGCGACTCTGCCACTGATAAGTAAAAGCGTCAGAGGAGGGTAGCCACTGACCACGAGCAATATAAATATCTTTGTTATCTCCTAGGTCGATCCAGCGACGCTCCCCGCTATCGATCTGCTGCACCGCAAGACTAATCTCTACATTATCAGTACCGGCATAGGGATATTTTTGGCTAACCATTTTGATATTGTCAGCATAAATCTCAGCGCGCGTAATGGTTTCTACGGGTGATTCGTCGACTCGGGTAAATGCAATAAAGCGCTCGTCGGGCGACCACCAATAACCGGTCATACGGCTCATTTCTTCCTGCGCCACAAACTCCGCCATAGCGTATTTGATGTCACCCCCGCCTTCATGGGTAATCGCCGTTTCTTTGCCACTAGCAATATGCTTAATGTATAAATTTTGATGTCGTACAAACGAAATGTAATTACCCTTTGGCGATAGTTTAATATCGGTTTCAAACGTCTCGGTAGACAATAAACGTTGCGCACCTTGGCTACCTATCTTGTGGTAGTAAACATCTCCAGCAATGGGGAACAACAGCGCCTTTCCGTCTTTGGCCCATTGATAACTGACAATCCCCGTACCTCGTAAACGCATTCGCTCGCGACGAGCTTTTTCTTCGTCGGATAACGCAACATCGCCTGCCCCCAAGTCATTGGAGTCAAACAACATTCGAGTCTCACCCGACTCAATGTGGTATTCCCACAAATCCAATTGATCGTAGTCTTCTTCTTTACCTTTTAAGAACGTCACACGCTGGCCGTCGGGAGCCACTTTTAGGCTCATAGGCGCGGAACCATCCAGCGAAGGAGAATCAAAAATACGCTGCAGTGTTAATTCTTCAGCCTGACTTGAGGCACTAAACATAAGCACTCCTAGTGCAACAATGATTAATTTTTTCATAATTTATTAAACTCGCTAGTGAACCCACATTCTAAAACATATTTATCACTCACAACCGCCTGGCCCGACAAACACGATAAGGATGACAAGAACCGACACCCACCTCCACCACACTAGCCATTTGTGATATAGATTATTTCGCGCAGTGTTGAGTATGCTGTCGCTATAAATGATGCGGGGTAAATGATGAAACGACTACTGAGTATAATGGTGTGCTGCCTGAGCGCATCTGCCATCGCCGAAAAAACGGATACCACACTCGATGCCTACGCCGCTGGCTACCGCGCTAACTTTACTTGTAGCGCAGTGTTTAATGGCGGCAAAAACCTCAGCGATATTGAAGAGGACGAGCTAACAGGAATTTATCCTCTTATTGCTGAGCGAATCAAACCCCTAACCGCGGCTATTAATCACCAAGAAAAATGGGTGGCGGTAGATTATGCCGACGGGACCCGCTATTCAGTATGGCGTGCTAAGCTGGGCTGTGTCGATCTGCCCATCGGTGCCAAACGCAGCGATATTGAACGTGTGGAAAGCCCTTTTGGCAAGAAGCACAGCCCTCAAAAGGATAGTGGCCAACCCTGGCAACAACACGCCCCTATCAATGCACCTTCAGGCAATGACGCATTGGATACAACCATTCAGCGCGCGTTTAGTAAACATTACGGCGAGGGATCAAGGACCTCTGCCATCCTTATCGCCACCCCGGAAGCCATTATTTCAGAACACTATCCATCGGGTGCGGGTCCAGAGACCTCCCAGCGAACGTGGTCAGTAGCGAAAAGCATTGCTGCCACTGTGATTGGGGCCGCGGTGCAGCAGGGTGTGGTAGACATCGATCAAGCCACAGGGCTTACCTCCTGGTCACATCCTCTCGACCCGCGACAGCACATCACCCTCAAACACTTACTACACATGTCCTCTGGACTAGACAGTAATGTCACGGGTAGTCGCACCGATAGTGTTTACATGGGCGGAGGACTAATTCGCGACACAGCAATGGTCTCAGCCGTGGATGTTTCCCCCGGCAAGCGCTGGAAGTACGCTAACAACGACACCCTTTTAGCCATGCGCACCTTGCGAGAGAATATGCCTTCGCTAGAGCAATACCAACGATTTGTGTTTGACGCACTGCTCGATAAAATAGGAATGCAACATACCCACCTAGAAACTGATTGGCATGGCGATTTCATTCTTTCGTCACAGGTATGGACAACATCTCGCGACATGGCTCGACTAGGTTTACTGCATCTAAACAATGGCCAATGGCAAGGTGAACAGATTTTGCCCGAAAATTGGCTCGCATTCATTAGCACTCCCGGCTCGGCTCAGCCACCGGAGAATAGCCCGGGGTATGGAGCGCAGTGGTGGCTCTACAATGGAAGATTCCCTGAGCTTCCCGATGACACCATAGCCGCCAGAGGCAATCGCGGCCAATATTTGGTGATCATTCCTAGCGAAGCACTGGTCATTGTTCGTCGAGGCTATGATCTCGCGGGACAAAAAGGATTTAACGTGCACGACTTTAGCCGTGATGTACTGCAAGCTCTCGGCCGCATCTAGTCAATAACATTGCTGTCGCATCGTGCCAAAAAGGCTCTGATATGGGGCCTTTATTTGAATCGCTTTGCCCCTTACATTATCTTGAATTCAACATTACACATTACCCCTTGAGGCAACCCCATGCTTAGATCTCGTGTTTTAAAAGCCGCAAGTCTCACACTTGCTAGCGCGCTTGTTATTCCACAATCCATTGCCGCGACGAATGATTCGGCAAAAGATGCTGCTTCACATTTTTCGTATCAGGATATTTTTAATCTGGAATATGCGGGTAACCCTGTTGCCATACCCGGCACCAACAACGTCGTTTACGAGCGTCGCAGCTTAGACATCATGCAAGATAAAACACGACGCAACCTGTGGATGATAGCCACCGACGGAAGTAAGCACTTACCATTGCTTTCTGACACCCATAATCACTACGGCGCTGTTTTTAATAACGACGGCAGTAAAATGGCCTACCTTTCAAGCGCCGAGGGCAAAGTACAAATTTATGTTCGCGATATGGCAAGCGGTCTAACGGCCCGCGTCACTGACGTTGAAACTAGCCCTAGCGGCCTGACTTTTTCCCCCGATGGAAGCCAGCTCGCGTTTGTTATGTTTACTCCCACACCAGACAAACCTAAGTTTAACCTGTCCTTCAAACCTAAAGGTGCTGAGTGGGCTGACGAACCCCACTATATTGATCAAACACTATTCCAAAATGATGGCCGCGGCATGAAAAAGCCGGGCAATACCCATGTATATGTTGTCCCGAGTATTGGCGGCACCCCCCGGCAATTGACGACAGGCCCTCACGACTTTAACGGGGGTATTGCATGGACAAAAGACAGTAATAAACTCATCGTTTCTGCCAACACCCATGCCGACTTTGACTTTGATGTGTTCAATAGCGACTTGCACGTTATAGACGTGGTCACAGGAAATATGAGCACACTGACCATGGCGAGTGGCCCCGAATCCAACCCCAGCGTTAGCCCCAAAGGCCAGCACATTGCCTTCCTAGGTTTTGAAGACAACGGCAGGTCACACCAGAACAACCAACTCTATGTGATGGATCTAGATGGCAGCAATATCGTCAACCTGACGCCCCAATTAGACCGCAGTGTAGATGATTTGCACTGGGACAAAAACGGCCAAGGCCTGTATTTTAGCTATGACAATAATGGTAAAAAACACGTTGCTTATGTCACCACCAAGGGCAAAATGACTTCGCTAACGGATAATCTCGGTGGCACTACCCTCGGTCGCCCATATACTTCAGGTGATTTCACGGTGACCGAAAATGGCACCGTTGTTTATACTCATTCCCACCAAAATCAGCCGGCTGACCTAGCGGTGTTAAGCAAACGCGGCAAACCGAACTTGCTCACTGATTTAAACAGCGATGTGTTAGCACACAAGACCTTGCCCAAGCCCCGCTTAATGACGGTCAAAAGTTCGGTGGATGGGCGCGAGCTTCAAGCCTGGGTAGTGACTCCTCCAGATTTTGACCCCAATAAAAAGTACCCCATGATTTTAGAAATTCACGGCGGCCCGCACACCGCATATGGCCCAGGCTTTTCTGCTGAAGTTCAGTTGTTTGCAGCGGCAGGTTATGTGGTGCTATACGGCAATCCACGTGGTTCAACCTCTCAAGGCAGTGAGTTTGCTAACTTAATTGATAAAAACTACCCCTCTCAGGATTACAACGACCTAATGGACATGGTCGACGGCCTCATTAGCGAAGGGTATGTCGATGATTCACGTCTGTTTGTTACCGGCGGCTCAGGCGGCGGTGTGCTTACCGCATGGATCATTGGAAACACTGATCGTTTCAGGGCAGCTGTCGTTGCCAAACCCGTGATCAATTGGATTAGTATGATTGGCACCTCAGATATTTACACTTTCATGGCACGCTATTGGTTTACCGACCTGCCATGGAACGATGTAGACCAGTACTGGCGTCGATCGCCATTATCACTGGTGGGGAATGTTAAAACCCCCACTATGGTTCTGACCGGTGAGTTAGATGTGAGAACGCCGATGGCAGAGAGCGAACAGTACTACGGTGCACTTCGCCTACAAGGTGTCGAAAGCGCCTTGGTAAGAATTCAAGGGGCCTATCACGGCATTGCTGCCAGGCCGTCCAATCTTGCTAGAAAAGTGGGATATATTCTTCATTGGTTCGATAAGTACAACGATCTGCCAGCCACTGAAGAATAAGCAGGGTGAGCGTGGCAAAACCCTCTATAGGCCTTTGGCGCTCATGGGCACTTGTTGCGGGTATGATGATTGGGTCAGGCATTTACACCCTGCCCAGTCTTCTGGCCGCCTATGGCAGCAACAGCTTTATAGGCTGGGGGGTAACCGCCTTTGGTGCACTTTGCCTAGCACTAACCTATGCCTATTTGTCTTCTAGACAATCAGGCCTAGGTGGTCCCTATTTTTATGTCCAGCAAGCCTTTGGTGCCGGATGGGCGTCCCTGATTGCCCTGGGGTACTGGTTTTCACTAGTCTCAGCCGTAGCCGCGTTAGCTTTTTCGTTTGCCGGTTATAGTAAAACCTACCTACCCTGGATCCATCAATCGAGTCTGCACAGTGCCGGCTTCGCGGTATCAGTCGTGGTGGTATTCCTGTTGATTAATATCCGCGGCATTCGTGAAGCCGCTGCCGTGCAATTGATGACCACCATAGCCAAGATTATCCCGTTATTACTGATTGGTGTCATGGGCTTAGTCATGGGAGATATTGATGCTATTCCAGCGGTCAATCCCGGCAACGCATCAACGCTTACCATGATTAGCTCTTTGTGCTTACTTATTATGTGGGCGTTCATTGGCGTAGAATCAGCGACGCTTCCCAGTGAAGACACCATCAGTCCGGAAAAAACGATTCCTCGTGCTTCTATATTAGGCACACTTTCCACCACCGCGGTATATGTTATCGCCGCCTGGGGATTGATGTCGGTCATGCCATTGGAGCTGTTGAAGACTTCGTCATCACCTTTCGCTGATGCAGCACAGCGCCTTTTTGGTGGTGGTGGAGAAGCCATAGTGACGGTTGGGGCATTGTTCGCGATAGGCGGCACGCTCAACGTCTGCCTTATGATGAGCGGCACTATTTTACTGGCTGGTTCACGCGATGGGCTGTTACCCCGCTGGATTAATAAACAAGACGCTCGTGGCACCCCTGTGGCTGCTCTTTTATGTTCAGGAATAGTGAGTATTATTATGGTGCTTTTTAATACCCATGATTCACTATTGAAAGGCTTTGAAATCATGATGATACTCTCCACCTTTGGCGTACTCATGGTATATTTAGCCACGGGGTTAGCCAGTCTAGCCCTGCAATGGCGAAGCCATAAAAGCGGGGAATTACTTTATCCCATCCAAATTTTCATTGCCCTTTTGGCCACTATCTTTTCGGTATTGGCCATCGCTGGGGCAGTAGCGCTTGAGTTATAAGTGAGGCAATCCATGTTTCAGCACGCCATTGTGCGAACACCCTGCAAAGCCCTGATCAATGGACTCACCGAGGCCAACTTGGGTACTCCAGATTACGATCTCGCCCTCGAACAACACCACGGATATATTGATGCTCTTCGCCGCTGCGGTCTTGAAGTCACAGTGCTGCCGGCACTAGAAGAATATCCTGACTCCTGTTTTGTCGAGGACGTGGCCCTGCTAACGCCACATTGTGCCATTTTGACCAACCCTGGGGCGCCTAGTCGACGAGGAGAGGTAGAGCACATAAAGTCAGCGATTGAAGTTCACTATCGTGATATTTATCGAATTGGACCCGAAGGCCATGTCGAGGCGGGTGACATTATGATGGTGGGTCAGCACTTTTATATCGGCCTGTCTGAGCGAACCGATCTAGTTGGCGCAGAACAACTGATTGGATATTTAACGCGACACGGCATGAGTGGTTCGGTAGTAGAAATGTCTGAAATGCTACATTTAAAAACTGGCATCAACTATCTAGAAAACCACAACATGTTGGCCTTTGGGGAAATGCTCAGCCACCCCGATTTTGCAGAATTCAAACGTACCGCCATTTCGACAGAAGAAAGTTATGCTGCCAACAGTGTGTGGATTAACGGCACCGTATTGGTGCCCGCAGGTTTTCCAAAAACACTCGCCGCTATTGAAGCAATGGGCTATCCATGCATTGAAGTGGCAGTCTCTGAGTATCAAAAGTTAGACGGCGGCTTGAGCTGCCTGTCTCTTAGATTTTAACCTAAGCAAGGATTTATCATGCCAGGCACGTTGCAAGACCAATTATTAAAAGCCGGCTTAGTCGACAAAAGCAAAGCAAAATCTATCGGCAAAGAAAAGCGCAAAGAAGCTAAAGCCGCCAAAGGTCGTGGCGTAGAACTCGTCAACGAGGCACGCGAAGCGGCACTTAAGGCCGCCAAAGAAAAAGCCGAAAAAGATCGCGCGCTAAATGCTTCACTCAATGAAGCCGCCCAACGCAAAGCCATTAATGCGCAGATAAAACAACTCATAGAAAGCCACACCGTAGATCGCAGCCGTGGCGAAGTGAGTTTTAATTTTACCGACGGCAAAAAGGTCAAATCCATCTATGTGACGGGTAAACAACAAAACCAGCTTTCATCGGGTGTTCTGTCCATTGCCAAGCAAGGCGATCAATACGCGCTTATTCCAAGTCCCATTGCCGATAAAATTGCGCAACGTGATGCCAGCCGAGTGATCAATTGTCGAGATAAAGAAGCCACGCCCATGACAGCGGAAGAAGAAGAGTGGTACAAGGATTTCGAGGTGCCGGACGACCTCATGTGGTAGCTTATCGCGGTGCAGCAGCACCGCGAATGGTGCTACTGTGAGAAAAAGCTCGTAATCTGTACCGAAACCACATCCCCAACGCCATCAAGGTTGTTGTTAGGTCCAGCACCGGCGGCAAAATTAGGTGCGTTAGCCTGTCTAATTTCATAGTTGATAGCGACTCGTGTTTTCTTACTAAAGAAATACTGAGCCCCCAAAGTGATTGCATCAAAATTAACTTCGAATCGATCGTTTTCTAACCGATCGTAAGCATCGTATCGCAGGTCTAGCTCCCAATTTGAATCCGCTAATCGATAGCCACCTTCGATGTAGTAACCCGTCGAACGACCAAAGGCTCCGTGCCCATTTTCAGCCATAGGATTACCCGCCGCCGGCCCCATTCCAAATGATGGATTGTGTGGCGCTACCCAAATCATGCCCTTGCCTTGCATCACCTCTGCCGAGACGCGTATACCATGGCGTAAATATTTAAATCCTATACCGTGACGGTGGCGGTCGTAATCCACCGGATTAAAGCTATCGTCATTACTTAAGTCAGCGGTGCGCACACCACGCTGCGACCACCCAAAAAACTTTAATCCCTGCCGACGCCCGCCCTTCCCTGCGAAGACCTTTTCACCCGCCAAGTAAACGTAGGTATCTTTGTCACTATTATTATCATTGAAGTTTAAACCGTTGCCGTTACCTAGCATGGCGGCATAGGTTAGCTCCCATTGATTGCCGATCGAAACGGTATCAAACACTTGCACACCAACATCTCTAAAAGCGGCGACACCACGCTGGTAACCATTCAAATCAGTCTCAGGAGGCAGGACTTGAGGAGCCACATTGGGAGTGTATTGCTGGTTGGCAAATCTCTCTTGCAACAGCTGATTAGTCACCCAACTGAAATTGATATAGTTGGCCACCGCCATAGCCCGCAAGCCTTCCTCTGCGGTGGGTGTTTTGAACATCCCCGCGCGTATTTTAGCGCCCTTGATATGCGTAAACGTCACACTCGCATCTACCAGCTTAGCAGCGGCGTCATTGGGCTCAGTAATACCGTTATTACCAGCCTCCAATAAGACGGCATAGTTAATATTCTTATCACTAGGGTCTAAATATCCGCGAACCCCAATCCTTGCGCGGTTCACATTAAATGACGATGTTGAGGTCAAATTGGGACCCACTAACTTGGGAGAAATATAGCCACCCGCTGCGTTGGGGTCGCTCGTATTATGTTGATACTGCGCTTGAATAAAACCCCACACTCTGGCCGCTCCTGCTTTAGCCGGCTCTGTTCCCTGCAGTGATAACCAGTCTGCCGCTTTAAGAGGCTGACAAAAAGTCGCTATAACCGCGCTTGCCAAAGGTATTATTACTTTATTTTTATAAATCACGGCTCATCCTAATTACTTAATCATTACATTAAACATAACAGCTAATAACGAAAACGCCATCGATACGATACAAAGTTAAACGAAAGATGTATTAAGAAACGAACGAATACTCACCCAATTCAAATGAGCGAGCGTGATAACGAATGACTCACCCCTGCTATGGCTATTTATTTTATATAGTTTCAATTAGGGGCAAGCACGATAGCTTATGGCTATAAGAGACGGTTTTTCGAAGGATAATATGAGCCCGCTGGAGCGGGCTTAACTGGTTTTCTTCTTGCGACTAAACACCATTTTTTGGTCGCTTAATTTTTCTAACCCACCAATCCATGCATAAAGTAATAACGCTGGCTCTTGTTTAGAAACGGTAATGCGGTGGGTATGGGCTGGAGGGTTAAATATCATCGATCCCGGCGCGTATACGCCTTGATGGTTCTCAGAAACCGAGCCAGATAAGCAGATATAACTCTCAGTAATGCCGTCATGAGAATGCGCTGGATAAACACAATTGGGAGCAAACAGCACGACGCCCAATATCACTTCGGGTGAAATGACCGGCCCCGAAGGCCCACAAATTTGAGCAAAAGCATATTTGTTATCCAAACCTCGCGGCATTTTTTCGTAGCCATACTCCCAATCCAAGTGATCGTGGATGGATTCAAATGAGCGGATCACAGAGGCGTGCTTTTCTAACTTCCCCTCATCAAGACAACGTTTTAAATGCTTAGTCACTGGCTTATCCGTGGGCGTGGGTAGCCTAATTTCAGCGTTGCGAGCTAGCACACGACTAATCGCTTCTCGCACGCCTCGCTGATGAGAACGGATCATTGAACTACCGCCAGAATCTAGGAAGCGATACAACTCATAACATTCCTTTAAAAGGTAGTGCCAATCAGGCTGATCTTTCAAACGAGGGGTTTCCATAACGGCATCTCGATGGTTGTTATTATTTAGCGCAAGTTATCCAAAATGCTCGGTGTGTGGCAAGTATTATTTTTAAAACCCAACTAATACGACAAATTTTTACTATTTATTTACAGCACAACACTAATAGGGTTACCCATTTATCGATCCATTGACTATATTAAATAAATATAACTTTTTGTTAGTAAACTATGTTGACACCTAAGCAGATAGAACTCATCGAGCTGTTACCTTTTGCCTTTATACAAGTAGATACTGAAGGTAAATATGTCTATGTCAATGCTAAGTACACCGCCCTGACTGGCTTTACTATCAAAGAGTTTGGCAACATCCCTTTTTGGGAACGCCACTCAGATCCTGACATCCGACAACAGAACTACCGTGGATTCATGTCGATTGTTAAACACCAGCGCCCCGCTGAACCCACCGAAATTCTTGTCGACCACTCAGACGGGCGACAATTCACCTGCCGCTCATTATGGAGCTATCTTAGGGATGAGCAGGGTAATCTCACCGATATCATGTTCTTCATTGAAGACATTACCGATATAAAAGCGACTGAAAACGAGCTAGCCCTCAGTATGAGGCAATACAATGACCTCTTTTCTAACTCGCATGACGCTTTGCTTATTATAGAGGAAGGTAGATTTGTAGACTGCAACGACGCGGCTCTTGAGATGCTAGGTTACGAACACGCTAATGATTTTAAAGCCTCTCACCCCGCCGAGCTTTCCCCACCCTTTCAACCCGATGGGAGTGACTCGCGTCAAAAGATAGAAGAAATGATGCAACAAGCCTTCCAACAAGGAAGCCACCGTTTTGAATGGGAGCATGTCCGTGCCAACGGAGAAAAGTTTCCTGTCGAAGTGACATTTACCCCACTTACCAACGTTCGCGGCGTCAGAACGCTGCATACCACATGGCGGGACCTCACTGAATTTAAGCACCAACAAAACACGATACTGCAACAGGCTCACTTTGATAGTTTAACAGGACTACCTAATCGTTTTTTATTGCTCGATCGGCTATCGCAAACTGTCATGATGGCCAAGCGGGCTAAACAAAATATTGCTGTATTGTTCATTGATTTAGATAACTTCAAATTGATCAATGATTCGCTAGGGCATTCTGTGGGGGATAAAATTCTTATTGAAGCCGGTGAGCGTTTACGAAATGTAATTAGGGGCTCTGATACAGTAGGCAGATTGGGCGGCGATGAATTTCTCGTGATATTACAAGACTTACCCAAGCCGAGTGATGCCGCCCTTGTGGCGACAAAAATCATTAAATCATTCAATCGTTCATTTAATGTGATGCAGCGCGAATTCATGATGACCACCAGTATCGGAATCGCCTGTTTTCCTGACGATGGTCACGAGGATAAGATTCTTCTTCAGCGCGCGGATATCGCTATGTACCACGCCAAAGGTGAGGGTAAAAACCGCTACCAGTTTTTCACCTCAAGTATGAACAATAATGCCAAACGTAAGTTACAAATCGAAGGACAGTTACATGGCGCCTTAGCACGAGGGGAGTTTCATGTACTTTTCCAGCCCATGATCAATTTAAAAACCATGCAGGTAGAGGGTGCTGAAGCCCTACTTCGCTGGAACAACAACGCCTTAGGGACCATCTCTCCAGATGAGTTTATACCGCTTGCTGAGAATATGGGCTTTATTGAAGAAATTGGTTTGTTTGTTATTGAAGAAGCGTGCCACGAAGCTAATCTGTGGCGCCAGACATTGGACCGAGAAATATTTATTTCTATTAATGTTTCTCCTCAGCAGATTAAATCGGGCAAGCTGTTCAATTACCTTATTGACTGTATCATCCAATCACCGCTTCCAAATCACTTGGTGCACCTAGAAATCACCGAAGGGGTGTTAATGGTGGTTACCGACGAGGTAATGAAATGCTTTTCTAGACTTAATTCTCTGGGAATTAAACTAGGTCTTGATGATTTTGGCACCGGTTATTCTTCTTTAAATTACCTAAGAAAATTCCCCTTCAGTATCTTAAAAATTGACCAGTCATTTGTGCAAGACATCTGCGACAGCGAAACAGACAGCGAACTACTCGATGCCACTATCGCTATGGCTAAAGCGATGCATTTAAAGCTGGTAGCCGAAGGTATTGAAACCAAAGAACAGTGTAAGTATTTACAACATACAGAATGCGAACTAGGACAGGGGTATCTTTTCAGCCGGCCGATCACCTCAAAAGACTTTCTAGAATTTACAGCGACCTTCACGCCTAGTATTAAGCACTAAAGATCTGATGATAAAAATGTGATATCCGCTATTTCTAAAAAACGCGACATTTCCGGCCTAGCGAGTTTGAATCCCTGAAATAAATCGATACCTGAAGCCTTCAAAAAATCAATTTCAGCATCTTCTTCCACACCTTCAGCGATGAGATCGATACCCAGATCCATTGCCAAACTTACCAAAGCTCTTACTGTCGCCTGGCGAACACCACTAGTGTGAACACCTCTTATTAAATACATATCTAACTTGATGATATCGGGGTTAACGTCGATCAATGAATTTAGCCCGGCATAACCAGCACCAAAATCATCTATCGCAATCAAAGCACCTCTTGCACTAGCCTCGCCAAGTGAACGCGTTAAACCATCAATACCTTGAATAACATCTGATTCACTAATTTCGACAATAATTTCCTCTAAATTAAGTCCATTATTCTCAGCGTGATCGAGCAATTTTGACAAGTAATTTTTGTCATCTACCAGGCTAGACGTCGAAAAGTTTAACGATATTTTTTCGCTGCGACGATCAGCAATTAACTGGCTCACCGCAGCCTTACGGATATGGTGATCAAAGCAGCCACGACAATCTAGAGGTACAGACTGCAGCACAACTTTCGGCGAACATCCTTGGGGGCCTCGCAATAATGCTTCATAACCAAATATTTCTTTAGCTGTAATATCAACAATGGGCTGATAGGCAATATTAAATTCTACGACTTCGTCTTGGCACGAAAAATCCACAGCGTTGTCTTGCATTATTGCCAACGCCCCTGCTCAAAGGCGGTTAAAATTTTCTTTGCTCGACCGGCATCAATATCCAAAAGACATGTTTTTTCATCAAAAAAGTCATTGAAGCCCTCAACTGATTGGAGCTTTTCTGCACTTACGTGCTCAAAACCCATGCTCCAGTCAGGAAACTGCCTCTTGGCAATAGGTTTTTCTAAAATGGTAACAACCTGAGAGTGTCGTGGGTCAGTGCAAATAGTTGCAAATAAC
>Ga0181565_10001475_pt1 | contig 17918 bp, 23 predicted proteins | sample 101ome_16_FD_129661 | JGI IMG/M metagenome (GOLD analysis project Ga0181565, IMG submission 129661) | Coastal salt marsh microbial communities from the Groves Creek Marsh, Skidaway Island, Georgia - 101401AT metaG (megahit assembly) | ecosystem: Environmental > Aquatic > Marine > Intertidal... | reverse complement strand
GGGTGAGCGTCAGCGTTGCGCCGTTCCGCTCGGCGACGCCGGTGAGTACATGGTAAGACAGGTAGGCGTTGGGGCTTGCGAAGTCAAACAGGAATTCAATATTGGATGACACGGCTGGGCTCCTTGACTAAAACTGAGTGTCTGAGATGGTTGTTCTGTGCAGAAGACGATCATAGCCGTCGTAGCCGCCCGTCGCGGCATGCAGCAGTGACCGGTTGTCCCACATGACCAGCATGCCCGCCTGCCAGCGGTGCGAGTAGACAAACTGGGGCTGACTTTGGTGCACGTAAAGCTCCATCAGCAGTGCATCACTCTCTTCTTTATCCAGTCCCACAAAACCCTTGATATAAGCCGCAGAGGAAAATAATGCCTTCTTCCCAGTCTCGTGGTGCGTTCTGACCAAGGGGTGCTCGCAGGTTTCCAATGCCCTTTCACTGGGCAGAATTTTCATGCTTCGACCCTGCTCCTGGTCGGCTTCTCCGTAGGCACCATCGGGCGCATAGCCCAGTGCTGCGGAGTGAATAGCGGTAAGATTTTTTACTCGCTCCCGCAGATTATCGGGCAACTGCTCGTAGGCAGCCACCTGATCAGAAAAGAGCGTATCTCCGCCAATTGGTGGAATCGTAATGCCGTAGAGCGCAGTCGCGGCAGGTGGGATCGCCATAAAGCTCCAGTCACTATGAAAAATCTCAGCGAATATAGAGGTTTTTTCGTCGGCGTTTCGCTGGATAGCCGCCACCTGCGGGTGCTCGTCGATATGACCAAAAAACGGATCCTCACCGATCTCACCGAACTGTTCACTGAAGGCCACCAGCTGCGCGGCCGTGAGTTGCTGGTCGGGAAACGAGACAACCTTATGCTCTAGCCAGTGCGCTCGAATCTCCGCGACCAAGTCACTTGAGAGCGGCTGATTGAGATGAACTCCGGTAATCGTTGCCCCGCAGCTCGCGCCTGAGGGCTGGACTGTTAAATTCATTGGGCTGCTCCTATCTCTGTTACTACCTCCGGACCTTTAGATGTTAACGGCATGGTTCCACCAGGCCTGATCGGAGTAAGCCCGCAGATCAAGCTCGTGGGTCCAGGCGGAACGATGTTGCTGTGAAAGGTGGTAATAGGTCTCCGCGATTTTCTCGGGCAGCAGCAAACCGTCCTTATCTTGCCCCTTGGCTTCCCTCAGAGCTTCAAAACGCTCGGCACCTAACATCTTACCCAGCGTATCCGGTGCATCTACCGCACCATCAATCACGATGTGAACTACGTGCACGCCCTGTGCTGCATATTCGGCGTTCAAGGTCTGACACAGCAGGCGTCGCCCTGCCATTGCAGCAGCATGAGAGTGCTGACCACTGTTACCCCGCATAGCTGAAGTGGCCGATGTCACCAAAATAGTGCCATGCCCACGTTCCACCATTAGCGGCACCAACACTTTGGCAACGCGAAACAAACCAAAACAGGCCATGCGCCAACCTAACTCAAAGGTTTTGAGAGGCGTGTCATCAAGCGAGCGATTACCTATCTGGGCGCCAAGGTTATAGAGCACCGTATCAATTGGGCCGATGGCCTCGACTTCTTCAATAAGGGACTCCAGTGCACCGTCCTCTACCGCGTTCAATAAATGCCCGCTCGCTGACAAACCGGAGTCGTGTAGGCCCTCAACCATGCCGTTGAGACCATCGATATCACTTCGACGACACAACGCCGCGTGGTAACCCTCTTTTGCAAATTTCCTGCCAACGGTGCCACCGATACCGGCACCGGCCCCGATCACCAAACAGGTTTTTTGTCCCGCCACGCCTTTACCCCCCGTTAATCCAGCACCGTGCCGGCGCTTATCAGCGATTCGATCGCCTGATTGTCATAGCCCAGCGCCTCTAGAATCTCTCGACCGTGTTCACCGAGCTTTGGAGCTGGTCGCGACACGCTTGCAGGTGTCTTGTCGAACTGCGCAGGATGTCGGGCCTGCCGCACCTCGCCGAACTCGTCAAAATGGAGGCGATCTACGGATCCGTTCGCAACGACCTGCTCGTGGTCCAGCAACTCTGAGCGATCAATAATCGGCGCACATGGCACGCCTTCTTGATCGAAGCGCGCGAGAATCTCCTCGCTTGACCACTTTTTTATCTCTTCGGCAGTAATTTCTTTCCGTTCACTGTTGTGGGTAAACCGCCCCTGCGCCGTGTTGAAGTGGGGGTGCTCAATCAAATCTTCCCGGTTTAGCGCGCGGCACATGCCCTGCCACTCCTTGTCTGAAATCGCCCCCGCTGTGATGAATCGGTCTTGTGTCTCATAGATCAAGTCCATCGCGCCCTGATATTTGCGCACATCGAACTCCTTGTCAGCGAAAGTCAGACCCGCCATCGCTTCCGGCCAGAACAAGCTCAACATGGCATCCAGCATAGACAAGCGAATGTGCTGCCCTTCACCCGTCTTTTCCCTGGCATAAAGCGCGGTGCTAATCGCTTGCGCCGCCGTGATCGCGGTGACCTTATCCGCAATGATGATGCGAAACATTTGCGGCCGACCCGTGGCACGGTCGGCCTGAATATCAGTGGCGCAGGAGAGCGCCTGAATAACGGGGTCATAAACCCGCTTGTGAGCATAGGGCCCCTCTTCGCCGAAGCCGCTAATCGAGACATAAATAAGTTGCTTGTTCAGCTCGCGCATGACGGGCTCGCCAAAGCCCATGCGCTCCATAGCCCCGGGGCGAAAGTTCTGTAGCAGCACGTCAGCGCTCTTCACAAGATCGAACAGAATCTTTTTGCCGTCCTCTGACTTAAGATCTACCGCGATCGACCGTTTTCCGCGGTTGCAAGAAAAAAAAGCAGCCGTCACTTTATTAACGGTGGGTCCGATATGGCGCATTTGCTCACCGGTGGTCGGCTCGACCTTGATCACCTCGGCGCCCTGGTCGGCCAGCATCATGGCCGCCACTGGGCCCGAAACCATACTGGTGAGATCAAGGACCTTAATCCCGTTCAATGCGCTCATGCAGCCCCCTCAATTTGCTTTGGGTAAATTAGTTCTAGCGCGGGTACTCAATGCCCCGTCAGTTATTCCCATAGTACCTCCGTGGTCATGTCGGTAAAGCGAGATCAACGCGACCATCAACAAGGTGACGCTTGAGATGGCGCCAGAAGCGTAAGCCTCGCTTTCTCTCTCCTCTCTGCACGCTTCCCTTGACCGCAGCCCTCCGGGCCCGATAGGGGGCATTAAGGCCCGCCCGTTACTCATGAAGAAGACGGATAGCCTCGGTAGACCATCGGTATTTTGGGCCGAGTGCGGTCGGCTTAGTTTGGCGGGAACTGCTTCAACAACTCATGAACCACAGTAATCGTGAGTTGCTCCCGATCAGCCTTGGTCATGTTGTTTTTCAGGCGTCCTTCGGCGACACCTCGCCAGACGATTCTGCCGGTTTTGATATCGATCACATCAAACATGGCAGTGCCATCCTCATAGGTTTTCACCGATGGTCCGGAGGAGTAGCCCACACTCACTGAGCGGCCATAGGTCCCTGCGGCCACGCCACCATGCATACCCTGTTCCTGGCCGCTGATTTTCTGGGTTTGACGCTTGGTCACGTGGTAGTTCACCCAAAAATCCGCCTGACCCCGGGCGCCCTGACGGAAACCACGCTGCATGAGCTCTTGGTCCGCGGTGTTACGCACCCGCTGGTCGCTGCTGTTATAACGCCGATACTGGCTCTCTCTGGAGTTTTGATCGTCGTCATACCAGCGATAGGTTTTGTATTGACCAAAGGGAAAACTCTGGTCGTAGTCGACCTCATAGGTCGGTGTGTCTGCGCAGCCGACGAAAAACGCTGAGACAAGAGTCATCAGACCCATCACGCGAAACCCTTGTCTAACCGCCTGCCAAAGCGGCTCTTCTCTAACGCGACTCATTCACACCCTCCCGTCATTGATTGCGCCAAATACCCTGTCCGGTGCTAAAACGTTCAGCCTGACCAGGACAGTGACCACGGCCAGCTTAATAGTAGTACTACTCAGACCCGGCCCGAAAGCCAACGTCACTGTCGGCAACGAGCCACGCGAACACGGCAAACGCCGCCACATTGTGATCCAGGGAGGCTGCATCGAGCTTGTCCACCGTATCATCGGCAGTGTGGTGCAGGTCAAAATAGTCGCGACCATCCTGGTGCAGCCGGAGCGACGGTACTCCTGCTACGATCAGCGGAGACATATCTGGCCCACCTCCTGGCTGATCATTGCTCCCCGGCGCGATCCCGATGGGCGCCAGTAATCTGCCGATCTCGGCAAACAGCGCGTCCCCTGCCTCAGTTTGACTCGCAGCGGTCACCTTCCATACCCGACCCCCGCCAAAGTCACTCTCTGAACCAATCACATGTTGATCAAGCTCGGCCGCGTGCCGATCCCGGTAAGCAGAAGCTCCCAGTAACCCCACCTCCTCAGCGCCCCACAGAACCAACCGGATGGTGCGCCGCGGTGCCAGGCCTGCCTCTTTGATGAGCTCCAATGCTGCCATGGTGATCCCCACGCCAGCGCCGTCGTCGATCGCGCCCGTGCCCAGATCCCAGCTATCCAAGTGGGCACCTATCACGATAATTTCCTGGGGGTTCTCCCAACCGACAATTTCAGCAACGACATTCCCAGATTCCGCGGCGGGCACGGCCGAGCTATCCACCCAGACCCGTACCTCGAGCGGCTTTCCCTCTGCCGCAATACGTTCGATTTGATCAGCATCCGGGTTTGCTAGCGCGAGCGCCGGTATCTTGGGCAAACCTTCGTCGTAACGCAGCGAACCCGTATGGGGGAAGCGATGGCTGTCTGTCCCAACAGACCGAATCAGATAACCGATTGCGCCTTTGCTGGCCGCAATGCTGGGCCCCGCGGTACGGGCCTTGTTGAAATAACCATAGGAGGAACCATCCTGGGTTCGCTGCATGGCGTGTCCTACATAAGCGATACGCCCAGACAGGCTGCCCTCTGGAGCGCTCTGCAAGTCCTCTAGAGTCTCAAACAGTGTGATCTCTCCGCTCAGGCCACTTTTCTCGGTGGGCACCGAACCCCCCAGGGCGGTAACCGCCAGTGCTTGCGGATAGGGCGATAGGATTTCACCCCCCTCCTCGTGCCGCTGCCAGGCCTCCATCTCAAAGGGCTCATTGCGGACATTGGCGAACCCCCGTTCGGTGAGCGCACTCAACGCCCATGCGCGAGCGCGACCCTCGGCCTCGCTTCCAGCCAACCGGGGCCCCACCTCAGTTGTGAGAGAAGTCACGATGGCCATTGCGCTACTGCCTGCCATCGCTCGATCACGCAACACCTCAGCATGCGCAAAACTCTCGCGGGATACGGTTTGCGCTATCGAGTTTACGCCGCTGAGGCAGAGAGCCAATGTCACCAACGTGACATGAGCGCATCGGAGCACCTCCTGGCGACTCCCCTGCGATTTCCGCCAAAGGGATGCTTTAGGGTGAGGCTCACGCAGATTCACTGGATTTACCCCCCTTCAACGCCTCACGTTGCTTCAGCCAAGCATTGGCCGACTTGGTTTGCGCTTTGGTCGCCGCCATCACCCCCATTTCGACCTGAGTACTGCCACTGCGTCCGAGCGCGGCAAGCTGCTCGTAGAACCAATATTGGGTTGCAAATGCGCCCACGGTGCGCACTAATTTAATGCCATTTAAGAAATTCAGCGCCTTGGGTAGGAGTGAGAGCGTGTCTTCGAATCGAGGTAGCTCGGTCACGCCATTTAATAACTGTGCTGGCGCGTCGGTCAGAACGCACATCGGCCTGCCAATACCGATCATATCGGCGCACCCCGTCTCGAGCGCTTGATTCATGGCATCCAGCCGCCTCAATCCGCCGGTTACCATCAATGGAATGCTGAGCTCCCGTCGCATCGCCTCGGCAAAATCAACAAAGTAGGCTTCGCGGGCCCGCATAGAGGCGGCCACTGATTGCTCTTCGACCGGCTCCATGCCCTCCAAGTTAAGTAGCCGAGGTTGCTCGTAGGTGCCTCCCGACACTTCAATCAAGTCAACACCGGCCTCCTCCAGCCACTTGGCTACCTGAAGGCTCTCGTCAAAATCAAAGCCGCCGCGCTGAAAATCAGCGCTGTTGAGCTTGACCGAGATCGGCACAGCAGGACCCACAGCCGCTCTCACCCTCGCTACGCTGGATAGTAGTAGCCGTGCCCTGTTTTCCAGCGACCCTCCCCATTGGTCTTTCCGCTGATTGCTCCGAGGACTCAGAAATTGTGAGAGCAAATAACCGTGCGCTGCATGGAGCTGGACCCCCGTGAATCCGGCATTCACCATCACCCTTGCGCAGCGGGCGAAACCTGCGATTACGGCCTCGATATCTTCATCTGTCATGGGTTCCGGCTCACCAAACTGACCGCCCGGGAGCCCGAGCTTGATCGCAGAAGGCGCCTTGGGACGAGGATTCACAACCTTCTGACACTGACGTCCGGCATGACTGATTTGGGCCCAAAAGTGATTCCCGCCGCGCGTACCCGCATTAGCCCAGGCCTCCAATGAAGCCTGCATAGCTGCTGAGGGCTCGACATCAATGATCACATTACCCGGACGCTCCAAATGGTCCCCATCGATTTGCACATTGCCAGACAACAACAGTCCCGCCCCACCATCACTCCAAAGCCCATACAGCTGATTGAGCGCTGGCGTGGGCTCCCCCGCAGGAGTGGCGAGGCCCTCTGTCATGGCCGCCTTGCAGAGCCGATTGGGAATTTCAGCGCCACAGGGCAGTTTGAGGGGTGTTTTAATCATCTTACCTAGTTCCTTGATAGCATTTATAAAATTCTGTTTTTATTGGGTTTTTTCTAAATTATCTTGCAGGGTTGGTCAGGCCGGTAGTGAAACCGCCAGAACCTTTAGCCTCGCGGTTTGTCGACCTAACTCCTCAACCTAACCAACGGCCGGAGACTACGGTAACTGCGCTCAGATTGAAACGCGTTGCCCCGACAATCTTCGCGGTGGCGCATCCCGCAGATTTAGGTCGGTGGTTGTGTGCGGTAATACCGTCCTGGGAACTCACGCGGGCCCGCATGCGTCATACCCATGGTGTACACAAAGAGAAAAGGAGCCCTAATCATGAGCGGAAGCAGGTTTACATGGGGTCTTTTAGCGCCTCTGATTCTTTGGAGCGGCCTTATGTCGACCGGCACGCTGGCCCAAACCTTGACGGTTGAGGGCAAGGGCACCGTCGAGATTCCACCGGAATTCGCCCATATGGGCGCATCAGTCAGCCATACCGCTGAAACGCCTGCTGTGGCGCAAGAGAAGGTAGACCGGGTAATGGCGGAACTGCTTTCCCGACTGGAGGACTTGCCGGTGTCCGCAGACAGTGTCGAGGCCGGACAAATACGTATTCAACCCCGGTACCGCTGGAATCCACGCGCCGAGACGCAGGAATTTCAGGGTTACGAGGCCACCCGGCTACTCGCCTTCAAACTCACCTCGCTGGAATCGCTGGGGGAGGCGCTGCAGATGCTCTCCGAGGGGGGTGCGACGACCGTCGATGCACCTCAATACGGTAGCAGCCAGACCCAGAGCGCGCGGAATCGGGCACTTGCAGTTGCTTATGCCAGCGCCCATGCCGACGCAGAAATCCTTGCAGAGGCAGCCGGCCTCACCTTGGGACACCCTGAAAGCATCAACACCGGCCCGCCACGCGCGCCCGTGTTAAGAGCAATGAGTCGAGATGCGCCCGTCGCGATGTCGGCCGAAATGGCCCCGCACTATGAGCCGGGGCAATTATCTGTCGCCGCGTCGGTCTCGGTTATATTTACCGCGACCCCCTGACACACTTGGATTCGGCAGCATCTGCCCCTATTATTTAACAGAGCACTCCACTGAAGGGACATGACACTATGAGCGACAAACCCGTTTATTCCACCGCGGCCACCATGGACCCGGCAGCGAGCATTGCCAGCACCAACAAGGTCCTCAGCAACACCTATTGGCTATTGGGGCTGACTCTCGCGTTTAGCGCCTTTACCGCGATGGTGTCGGTCGTGATCAATCTGCCATATTGGATGGCAGTGGTTCTGATGCTTGTTGGTTTTGGGTTGCTGTTCGTTGTGCATAAAATGGCCGACTCCGCTAAGGGGCTGCCTGCTATTTTTGCCTTCACGGGGGTCTGGGGCGCCTCTATCGGCCCCATGCTGTCGTTCTATCTGGCAATGAATAATGGGCCTGCGATGGTGCTGCAGGCGCTCGGCGGCACAGCGTTGATTTTCTTCTCCTTGTCAGCCTATGCACTCAACAGCAAAAAAGACTTTTCTTATTTGGGCGGCTTTTTGATGACAGGCCTGATCGTGGCGATAGTTGCCATGATTGCGAATTTTTTTCTTGCCATCCCCGCGCTGTCCATCACCATTTCTGCGGTAGTCATTATGATCATGGCCGGCCTGATACTGTTCGACACCAGCCGTATCATTAATGGTGGGGAGACCAACTATATTCGTGCGACGGTGGGTTTGTACCTCAGTATCTTCAATCTTTTTGTCCATCTACTGCATCTGATCGCGGTGTTCACCGGTGGCGATGACTGAGGGAACAAAGTAGCGTTTAAAGCCCCGGCCCAGCCGGGGCTTTTCGTATTCCGGCTATGGAAATCTCGCTGATCATTCGCACCGGACCCGCAGACGGGCCTCGCCTCTCGTTGGCGCTGAATTTTATAAAGGAAGCGATTGAGCAAGGACATACTGTCCGCCAGTGCTTTTTTCAAAGCGAAGGTGTGCTCAGCGCGACCCAACACGGCAACCTAGCGGCCTGGCAACGCGTTGCGGACGATAGCGACGCTGAACTACTGCTGTGCAGTCAGGCTGCCGAGGAATATCGGGTGAGCGCAAGTGGCCCCTTTCGAATTGCTGGACTGGGTGCCTTGATTGAGGCGGCGGTGCGCTCGGATCGGGTGATAACCTTTGTCTGAACTGACACCCGATTCAACCAGCAGACGCTGGTTCATTACTCTCACGGGAAGCACACACCACCCATCGGCTCTGCGCGCAGGCACCGATCTCGCGTTGGCCGCCGGCGCATTCGGGCAACAGGTGACACTGGTATTTATGGGGGGCGCACTTGAATTCCTCACTTCGCCCCCAACCCGCGACGACGCGCTACATCGACTCCTCGGCTCACTCCCTTTCTATGAGATAGATACGGTGTACGCGCTGACGCCGCATGACGCGGTTCTGTCATTTCGAGACGATCTCAATATTGTGTGCATAACACCTGACGACTGGGCATCGGCCGCGGAGAATGCAGATATCGTGGTGAACTATTGATGGTCCTGCACATGCTTTATGGTCGGCAGCAGATAGAGGATTGCGTCGCGTTGTTGACTGCCAACGACACGCTTCTTGTAATGGACGCTCTGGTTTGGGAGCAAGTGAGCGAATGCTTCGGCGGATTACCCTGTCCCGTGGCACTGCTTGACGATGCAGGCGCGCAGTCGGCGCCCGAGGGCCCCGTGACCCGCATCAACACCTCCGACTGGCTTGAATTGATTTGTCGTCATCCCCACAGCATGAGTTGGACCTGAGAGATGATGGCAGCTGTAGCACTCGACGCCCTCTGCGATAAGAATGGGTTCCTAAACCACGACCAGACTTGGACCGAAGAAATTGCAGTGGCCTTTGCGGCGAAAGAAGGCATTCACTTGACCAAAGCCCACTGGGAGATTCTCTTTCTGCTGCGAGAATTCTTCGAGGCGTTCGGCGACTCTCCTGCCAATCGAGCACTGGTTAACTACGTGAAAGAACAGCTCGGCCCAGACAAGGGAAACAGTCTGTATCTTATGGGTTTATTCCCTGGCTCGCCGGCGCGTGTGGGTAGCCGCATCGCCGGGTTACCCAAACCCAAGAATTGCCTCTGACGTCTTGTGCTGGCGGATCAATATCAACCTGACCTCTGTGACGTCCTGTTCGACGCTAAAACCGATAGCGTGAAGAGAGAGCTCTCCCCCTTTTCTCCGCCCGAGCCCACATTATTTCGATCACCCAAGAACGCCTACCGACTGCGTGCAGAATTCAGAATGTGGCACGATGGTGATCAACTCGACTACGTCATGTTTCCGCCCGGTCAGCGCGACAAACCTCTGATCGTCGATACCTTTCCCATCGCGGGCCCCGAAATCACCGCGCGCATGGCGCCCTTGAGGGAGCGGCTGGCAAGCTCGCTGGCGTTGAGACGAAAGTTATTTCAAGTTGAGTTTTTATCCACCCTCAGTGGTGAGCTCCTCATCTCCTTAATTTATCACCGCCCACTCGATGCTGCCTGGGAGTCAGAAGCCCGCGCCTTGGCAGGGCACCTGGGTTGCAAATTGATAGGCAGAAGCCGCAAACAGAAGCTCGTCCTGCATGAAGAGTGGGTCGAAGAGAGACTGGAGGTCGGAGACAAACACTATCGGTATCGCCAGCCTGAACAGTGCTTCACTCAGCCCAATGGTCATATCAACCGAATGATGATGGAGTGGCTGATGGCAAATTGTGAGCCGACAGACAGTGACTTGCTGGAGCTCTATTGTGGTATCGGTAATTTCACTCTGCCTCTGTCCGAGCGGTTTGGTCGGGTACTGGCAACCGAGCTGAGCAAGAAAGCAACCGAGGCAGCCCAATGGAATGCCGTGGCTAATGGCATCGAAAATATTGAGTTTGCGCGGCTTTCCGCTGAGGACATGACCTCCGCATTGGCAAACGTTAGGCACTTTCGACGGCTCGAGCACCTTACTCAGCCGCTGACTTGCTATCGCTTTTCAACCCTACTGGTGGATCCGCCGAGAGCCGGGTTGGATCCAGCTACCCTCAAACTGGCCGCTGGCTTTGAGCGGGTGCTTTACATCAGTTGCAACCCCGATACGTTGCGTGACAATCTCGCGGAGTTAACAGGCACTCACATTATCGAGCGCTTGGCCTTTTTCGATCAGTTCCCTTATACCAGTCATCTGGAATCGGGCGTCATACTGAAGAGACGGACACAATGAATCCCATGACACCCTCGCAAATAGCGGCGCGACTTCAAACCCATCCCGGCTGGAGATGTGAACAAAATTGGCTGGCCCGAGACTTGCAGTTCGAAGATTTTCGGGGCGCCTGGCAGTTCATGAGTTTCGTCGCAGCGTGCGCGGAGCAAGCAGACCACCACCCCAATTGGTACAACGTCTACAACACCGTTCAGATCCGACTGTCTTCCCACGATGCAAACGGTGTTACTGAGCGAGATTTTTCGCTGGTCCTGCAGATCGATGAGTATCTCACCGACGCAGTCTTCACTGACCTCGATCCAACACCCATCTTCACGCCATAACGAGAGGAGAAACACCGATGCAGCTTTCTTTCTACGACGCCAGCGTCTCCTGCTACCAACAGGTCTTGGACAGCACTGCAAAAATCCTTAAAAAAGGGGAGGAACATGCTGCTTCACATAATTTTCCCTTGGAAGATATTGTTCAGTACCGCCTTCATGAGACCATGTTGCCCTTCAGCTTTCAGGTGATATCGGTATGGCACCACTCTTATGGCGCGATTAACGGCATGCGCAAGGGTGTTTTCTCTCCACCACCGAGCAAACCCGATATTGATTACGCCGGGCTTTGCGCTCTGATAGATGAGGCGAGAGCGTTTATGAATGAAGAAAGCGCCGAAGCGATGGAAGCGCTGTCCGGGCAGAAAATGTGCTTCAAAATGGGTGAAATGGAGATCCCATTCACCACCGATAAGTTCCTAGCGACGTTCTCAAAACCCAATTTCTATTTTCACGCCACAACGACCTATGCCATCTTGAGAGCCATGGGAACGCCCTTGGGCAAGATGGACTATTTGGGAAGTATGGCCGTTGGGCATTAACTGGGCTGGACTCGCAGCACAAACTGTCCAATGAGCGATCCGACCGCATAGTTAAGCAGTTAGAAAAGATTGAATGGCAGCGCTTACGCCCGCTTCGTTCAACATAGGGGCGTGGCCAACGTTAGGCACCGTCAGCACGTCAAATTGTTGATGGTGCTGTCGCATTTTCGCGACACAGCGCTCCGAGAGAAGATCGGTGAGCGCCCCGCGAACCAACAGCGTCGGCACTGCCGCTAGGGCACCGAACATCGACCACAAGGTATTGGTCTCCGTATCCGCGCCCTCCTCTTTGAGCGGCTCAACGATCCGGGGGTCGTAATCAATCACTACCTTTCCCTTGCGCTCAACATAGGTTTGCGTAGCAAAGTAGTCCCATTGATCTTCGTCCCATTGCGGAAAGATTTCGGCGCTGATTGACCTGAGATAAGCGGTAGCAGACGCCCAATCATCAAAAGGACCGGCCGACCCCACATAGGACTTAATCCGCTCCAGCCCCTCCGTCGCAATTTCGGGCCCGATATCGTTAATAACGGCCCGAACGATCAATCCGGGATACAAAGCGTTTAAGGCGAATGTCATGAGCCCGCCCATCGATGTCCCCACTACGGCGACTTGCTCGATCTCAAGGCTCTGCAACAGGCGATACGTGTCCTGAACATAATGAATAATCGTGTAGCGCGAGGCATCGCTGTCGTAGTCAGACAACCCCCTACCCCGCTGCTCCGGCACTAGCACGCGGAAATGCGCGGCCAGATCGGGTGCAAGATCCTGAAAGTCCCGGCTGGTGCGGGTGAGCCCGTGCAAGCAAAGTACAACCGACGCCGAATCCACTGGCCCGGGATAGTCCCGCGCATACAGCCTTAAACCATCGTCAGTTTGAAAATAGAGGTCGCTGAAGGAACTCATGTCGCTGTCTGATAGCGATCAGACAAGGCCTCGTAAACGGCTTTAGGATAATCTGTCGCCGACGCGTCCAGCGTCTCAAGGATCTCAACGAGATGCTCATTATCCTCTCTGCCAGCCCAGAGCTTGATATACGTACCGGATTTGTAGCCATTATCCTGTCGGAAAAAATTGAGCACATTTTTACCAACATACTGTCGATAAAGCGCTTCCGGTGAGAGGCCGCATGCCTTCATGAGAACTGTAAAATGCGGGACCGAAAAGGACTTGGTTTGCAACGCATGTTGCGCCAGCGCCTCAGTCGCCTCATGAATATCTGCGTCGACAGCTTGATCGAGCTGCAGATCAGCGCTGATCGACGCTGCGAGGGCCTCGAGGTCGGGCTCGGTCTTAAATAACGCTGACATTCCGAAGTGCCAAATATCGATGACCTCCAATTGAACCTGATCCATGTCGGGATCTTGCTTCTTCCACCACTTGTAGCCCACGTGATCCATCAATTCACCGCACTCGATCCATACAGCTCGGTACCAGGCAAAATTTTGATCAATCCAATGCTCGTGCACCCGCGCATTCATTTTGGACTGCATCTCCAACATGTTTCTTACTGCTGTGCGCGTCACCTCAGGAAAAACCTCGCTCGTATCTGAAAAATTACTGAAACTTTCGACAACCGCCACGGCCTGATCAGGCTGAGTTCACCATTCACCAAGGGTTGGACAGGGTCAAAGATCACAACTTGCTTTTCCCTTGGTCATTCATAACTTGAGTGATCTCTCTCAAACAGCATCTTGGGATCAGAAAATGATTTGAATTCCAGACAATTACCGCAAGGGTCCTGCAGGAAAAAAACTCGCTGCTCTCCGATCCTTCCCTCGAACCGCATGGTTGGCGCGATCCTAAAATCGGTCTCAGAGGAGCGAACCCGGTTCTCCAATGCTTCAAACGCCACATTATCGAGCACCACACCAAAGTGCGGCACCGGAATCAGTTCGCTGTCAACACGATTAACAAAAGCTTCGCCCCCGGACATTGATGCCGCGTGGTGAAGCACCACCTGGTGTCCAAAAAAATTAAGGTCGATCCAGTCCGCCGACTCGCGGCCTCGACAACAGCCCAGCACGCCCTCATAAAACGCAGCAGCAGTGACCAAATCATCGACGGGGATAGCCAAGTGAAAGGGTGCTAGTACATTCGGTGGGCTCACGAGGGGGCTACCACATCGCTACGGGATTGATAACCATCTGCACCGCGCCCTTAAGGCGCGCTTGGCCCAGCACAAACATAAATTCCCCCACACCCTCTCTGGCCAGCCGGCCCGTGTTCATGGTCTCCAGTATGTAAATTCCGTTTTCCTTGAGCAGAATAGCGTGGTCATAAAACACTTTGTCACCCGCTTTCGGCGGCACAGCCCCCAAACCCCAGGTATCCGCGCCTACGGCTAAAGGCTTGAAGCCGGCGAGGAAGCGCGCCGCATCGTTGTCGATACCGGGTATCGTCGACACCCATTGCTCGGGGTCTGCATCCAGTTTGGCGTCCGTCCAACCGGTATGGAACAACACGACATCACCCTCGCCGATAGCGAGGCCCTGCTGTTCCATCGCAGCTTGGATATCCGCCCGGGAGAAAGGTTGCGCTGGTGCCAGATGATCAACGCCGAAATATCGCGCCATATCGATCAGCACACCACGGGCCACCATTGGCGGCACCTGACTGATGTCCATTTTGGTGAGGCCGGTAATGGACGAAAAATCTTTTCCCTGATTGCAGTTGTAGAACTCTCCAGCCTCACCCATGTGACCCAGGCCATCTAACTGGGGGCCAGTACCTAACCACATTTGCACCAAATCATCGTTAGCAGTCGCGTTCCACCCAAATTGTGGCGTGGTGTCGGTGCGAAAATGCTGCTCAGGTTGCACCACCTGAAGCTGAGTGTAGCGCGGCGGATAAGCCGGCATACCCGGCGATATGACGATACCCAGTGGATGACTTGCTCCCTGCTTCACCAGCTTCGCCGCCGCGAGCGTTCGCTCTGGCGTAATGCGGTTAGCAGCGCCGATCTGATCGTCAGCGCCCCATTCTGATGGCTGACACACCTCTGCCGCGACCCCCGCAGACAACCCCCATAACCACGCCGCCGCCGCAAGCCACCCTCTCGCCCACATCACCTTATCTCCGCTATTTTTAGTCAGCAAAGATTTGCACGGTGCAGACCGGAAAGGCAACAAAAACTTGCCAGCCGGAGATTTGGTCAACCGGATGAAGGCTTTGAAGACATAGTGACTCAGAACGCGGCTGGCTCAAGGAGTTTCGGGGTAACGAATCTCGAGGGGTGGACAGGACGCGGGCTGCGGGGGCACGGGTCGAGGCGCCAAGTTGCCCACCAATTCAAGGAAAACCCCATCGGGATCGATAGCATGAACAATGCCGCCCGTATCCGAATCAGTACCCGAGCAACAGGGCGCAATTTCCGACAAAAATGGCACATCTTGTTGCTTCAGAATGGCGACCGCTCGCTCAACATCGGGCACTGTCAGCGCGAGGCGGTTAATACCCTTGTGATTGATCGGCGGCGGATAGGCACGTTCCGGGTTAAAGGGTTGCAACCATTGAAGGAGGCGGAGCCGATGTCGATCGCCACGATTAATTGCAACGTCGGCTCCCTTATATCGAACAGGCTCACTGAAACCCCAAGCCGCCGCCTCAGCCGTGCTCATCTCTTGTTCATTGATACGGCGGATATTGGTGTAGCCAAACCGACGGTAAAACTGAATCGAGTTTTCGAGGTCACTTACGTTAATGCCAATGTAGGGCATGCCCACAATATGAGTCGCTTGAGTATTGTCCAAGATACGAGGGATTGGGCTCTCCTCTAACTTAAGGAATACGCCGTCTGGGTCGCGCATAAATACAAACCGATTCCCCGGCGTTCCGTGGGGATCGCTGAGGAATTCGTGGCCCTTGGCTTTCAAGTATTGATAGTCAGATTCTAGGTCGGTCGTCATCAGCGTGGCATAAGCCATCCCCAGATGATTAGGTTCGCCATAGGGGGGGTCATCATTAAAAGGTGATCGCCACTGCAGGAGGTCTATCCCAGTTGTGTTTTCTGCGCCGGGGAATAAAAGGACCTCACCTTTGGCCAGCTCGTACTGGCATTCGTCAAACATGCCCAAGGCCCGTGCCATGGCGTGAGTATTCGTCAACGGGAAACCACTGATACCCTGAGTGAAGCCCAATTCCCGGTAGAACTCACGGGTTCGCTCGAAATCTGAGGTATGAATCGCAAAGTGAAATCTCGCCCACAATCCAATGTCTGTCTCAGATTCAAAGGCGATATCCGGCGTTTGTACCGTCGCTTGCAGCTCATAATCCTCAGCGAATGCGATCGGACAAAAAACAATAAAAACCAGAATGATTCGTAACATCATAGCGCCCCCGAATTTAGGAAATCTAAACATAAGCGGCCTCCATGAGGAAGCGGCACGAGGACATCTAATGCCTCAATTCCCCACACTGCCCATTTGGGTCGCCCTAGTTTGACTACCTTTGATGCAAACTAAGTCAATGGGGCCAGCAAACGGGTGCTGGGCTGATCCCCAGCGGATAAAACGGCCGTTGACACAAAAACGATCGGCGATCAGGTGAGGATGGCGAGAGTCATAGTCGGCATAGTGAAACGAAACGTTCAGCACACTGCCGTCGGGCACCTGAGAAAGAGCACCTCGATAACTTAAATAGCGTCCAAATTCTCCGTCTGTGATCACCAGACGCACGACAGACTGACAAAACGCGGGCGCGCTGAACACAGTAAGCAAAACAGCCAGTAAACCCGCGTGACACACCATAGGCACCCAAGCACGTCCAATGTAAGACCTACGCAGACTCGGATTATGCGGACCAACCCCTTGCGCTTTGTCATTTTCGGCCGACCCGCCAAGCGGGTAAGCAGGGGGGGGATTAATCCCGGGGGTCCAGATGCTGAAGAGTGACCTAAGCGACCTCGTACTTGGCACACAGTGCTTCAACAAAATCGTTCCCCGCACGCATCCCGGCCAGCAAATCTTTAGATGTTGCGGCGGGCCATTGAGGCATCTCTGGGACTACTTCACCAGGGCTGATGGATTGCCATAGATCTGCAAAAGGGATGCCAAGGTCAACCGACTTGACATGGCACACATACGTCATGGCCGCCCTGCGCATTTCCGGTTCAAGATTAGACATGATCCCCTACCCGAGCCGGAGTGATCGACTGTTCTCGAGAGCACGCGCTACAAAGCCCGACGAGTTAACCGTAACCGCCTCAGCTTACCGCGCAGCCGAGGCCGTTGCACAGCGCGCGCGGTCTTCTTGAGCATAGGTTTTACAGGGGTCAACCACGCTCACCGGGCCAGCGGTGCCATTGGGGTACTCGCCCGTATTGCGGCAGTGCCACTCCGCGCGATCGACCTCTTGCAGGCAAAGCTCATAGCGGGTGTCCGCCTCCGAAATATGCATCTGTTGAGCCAAACCAATAAAAATAGCGGTCAGTACTGCTCCCATGATCACTTTGTTAAACACGTTTCATTCTCATGCTTTCCAACCGCGCTGACCCATGACTTCACTACCCGATTAAACCCACGATGCTTCCCAACGGTGTTGCGGCTACTCTCAATAACGGGAACGTTGGACTCCAACTTTATTGGCGCACTATGCGCGCAAGCGGGCTCCGCAACATCAGCATCCAACTACGCAAAGGGCGCGCAGTTGCGCACACGGTGCACAAATTAATTCCCTACAACTTACGAATTTCCTTCCATTTTCCCTGAGCGTCGTAAGTGATAACAAATGAACCCGCCAACCCCGAAGTCGTGACGTAAGGCTGCAAAACACGCCACGGCAAACTGATGGTGGTGCCCTTGTCTGTTCTCACCACGATGCGACGCTTGGAACCGTTATAAAAAGATACCAGCTGACTTTGTGACAAACTCAGAGAGAAAACCGAATGGGGCATGAATCAATGTTTACCAACGCCATAGAATCCGGCGCTCAGACAACTAACACAGCGCCTAGCCTGCATAGGGGAAGGTGAGACCGAAAGGTGCAAAAGTCGCACCTCCCCATAGTATTACTGAATTCTTGTGAGCACCGCTGAGTTCTCGGTTAACTGGCCTTCCAGCATAATGCTGTTG
>Ga0181565_10001466_pt1 | contig 17978 bp, 18 predicted proteins | sample 101ome_16_FD_129661 | JGI IMG/M metagenome (GOLD analysis project Ga0181565, IMG submission 129661) | Coastal salt marsh microbial communities from the Groves Creek Marsh, Skidaway Island, Georgia - 101401AT metaG (megahit assembly) | ecosystem: Environmental > Aquatic > Marine > Intertidal... | reverse complement strand
CCTCCTCAACTCCCTTGTCATTCCGGCGACCGAACAAGCCAATAGTCCGCTCTTTGGATATGCGCTAACGCCCAACGCTCGTCGAACGGTCACAACAGACGACTTTACGTATCATATTCAAACCAACAGCCTCGGCTTCCGCACCCGAGAAATTGCGCCACGCGACGGAGACGAACAACGCCTGCTCCTCTTTGGCGACTCCATGCTCTTCGGCGTAGGATTAGAAGAGGGGCAGGCCGTAGCGGGCCAGCTCGAACACATCAGCGCAAACGCAGGCCAACCGCTGACCGTCTACAACTACGCCATGCTTCACTTTAGCACCGTCCAGTCTCTTATTGCCGCTCGGGCCTTTGCCCCCCAACTCGCGCCCAACCACATGCTCTTGGGCATCTTTGTCGCAAACGATCTTTTGCCCAACGCCATTGCCTATGCCGACGAACACAATCACTTGGCCTACGACGCGGCGGATATTGAACGCCTGCGCACAGCGCTGCATCGCTATATCCGCCCCCTCATGCCCAGCATTGCGCTGCGCGCCTGGGCACTGCAAGCATGGATGCCGCGTTTGCGCTACGCGTTTTCCACTGAAGAGCATTTCTTAAGCGCCACGCACGGACTCATTGATCAATTCGCGCATTTGGCGACCTCGCTGGGCGCCCGACCCTCCGTCGTCATTATCTATCCTCGATACGCCCTAGAAAATAGCCTCATCAGAGTCTGGTCGGGGAGCCGCAAACCCGGCAGATACCTCGCAGAATACTGTCGCCAACGAGATATCGCCGTGCTGGACTTACTCGATCACATGAACGGAAACGGCGATGCCCAACGCTATTATTACACAACGGACGGGCACTTTAACGACGCAGGTAATGCACGCGTAGCGCAGGCCATATACAGCGACCTCCTAATTGCCGAGAAGGGAGATATGAACCGATGAGCAATCCATTCTTAGACCGACTTCAGCGCAATCCCCAAACGGTCGACCAGCCCATTGTTCTCAGAGACGGCACGCATCTGGATACCCGACTCCACCGTTCAACGGACGGCGAACGCTTGGCGCACTACTTTACCCATTTGTCTGAGGCCACTCGACGCGTCTACGGCCCCCATCCCTTTACGACTGAGCAGGCACACGCATTTTGCCGCGACGTAAACTACGCCGATACGCTTCGCTTCCTCGCCCTCGATAAGGAACGCATCGTCGCCTACTTTGTCCTGCACCTGGGAGTTCTCGACAGCGACGTCCAGCGCTATGCGTCGCGCAACCAGCCATTAAACCACCGTACCGACAGCACGCTAGCGCCCTCCGTTGCCGACAGATACCAGGAACGCGGCGTGGGCAGCGCCCTATTTCCTCTCCTATCGGACATTGCCACGCAAATCGGCCGACGGCGCATCGTGCTATGGGGCGGCGTTCGCGCCGACAATCCCCGCGCCGTGCATTTCTACCGAAAAATGGGATTTGTAGAGCAGGGACAGTTCGCAACAAAAGACACGAACAACTACGACATGCTCCTCGACCTCTAGCGCCCTCGCTACACCTTCCGCGCGCGCGTCATCTCGCGCTTACCCGGGGGGCCCGGCAGGGATTCGACGATAAAGCCCGCCTCGCGCAGGTCGCGCTTGACCTGCCCTTTCGCACAGTACGTAACCAAGACTCCTCCCGGCAGAAGAACGTCATACATCCGCGCAAAGAGATCTCTCGTCCACAACTCTGGCTGATAGGCTGGACCAAAGGCATCGTAGTAAACAGCGTTAAACGACCGAACCAACTCGACTTCTTCAATGCGCGCGTGCACCTTTTGCAGCCGGAAAAACGGATCCAGTTGAACGACTTCTCCCCACGACGCAGCGTGTAGCTGGGCCAGCATATCGTCCGTAGCTCCTTCGACAGTTCGACCGTAGTTTAGCTGGCTGATGATCGACTGCGGTAGAGGCTGGGACTCGATCGATACAAAGTCAATCAGCTGCTCTAATCGACGGGCGCGCAGACGCGTCAGTAGCGCATTGAGTCCCGTGCCGAATCCCATTTCCAACACCCGAATCTGCGCGCGTGGACCGAGCGCATCTAGTCCATGCCGAAGAAACACGTGCAGACTCTCACCCACTGCCCCGTGCGTCGAATGATAGTGCTCTCCGCTAAAACGCGACGTTACGGTGTGCGAGCCATCTCCCGTATTGACGATGTGCATGCCGCCCATTTTTCCTCTCTTGGCCGGTCAGAGCGCGCAGACGCCTGACATCAGCCATCGAGTACATTTTTCCTTAAAACCACTCACTGCGAGTAATAAATCGATCAAAATACAGGCCTCCAACAACAACTAAACTATTAAATAACAACATTTTAAAAGAGAAAAATTAAAATTTTTATATCTCGCTAAAGTTTCTAATGAAAATGCCGATATATAGTGAATAGGGGGCATCCAGGCTTACTCGATAGCTGACTTTTATGCGTAAAAACCGTTTCTGCCACGGGCCCCAGTGGCAGCGGAATCCGCGCGTTTCCGTGCCATGAGCACGGGTAAAAGCCGAACGTCTATCAACTCGAAGTGGGAGCTGTCATGCCCTCGCTCTTATAAACGCGGGCTGGAGTCCATTACCGCGTTGCCCCGGGACGGAGCCCTGACTCAAACGGTCAGGGCTCTTTTCTATTGGGTATGTGACGAGACTGTGATGGAGCCGTACATTACCCCGACAAAAGCTACCGAAGCCAAGGGAAAGGAACTGCCTCATGTCCACGGTAAAAGCCGACGATCCGCGCCTGTATTGGGGCGGCATTGCCTCGTTAGAACAGGGTCCCAACTGGGTTAAGCCCTGGCGTATTCCACACGGAGACCAAGACCTCTACTCACCCGGCGTAAGCGATTTAGCCGGACGCGCAGAAACGGCCTCGGGCGTGCGACTCCGCTTTGCTACCGACGCCACCGAGTGCACGCTGCACACCGAACCGCTTGCTGAAGACGGCAATTTCGACCTCTACGCCAACGGCAATTTAGTCGCAACAGTAGACTTTGTCGCCGGTCAGACTGCAACGCCCTTTGCCGACTTACCTAGCGGCGAAAAGGAAGTCGAGATTTGGCTGTCGCAGGCTATGCCCATCCCCGTGCGAGCCATCGAACTACCCGAGGGCAGCAGGTTGGAACGGAGTGAGGACAATCGACTTAAATGGGTTACATATGGCTCTTCCATTACGCACTGTAGGACCGCTGGCTCCCCTTCCTTCACCTGGCCCGGGGTCGTTGCACGTGGGAAGAATTTCAATCTGACCTCTTTTGGTTTTGGCGGCCAGTGCCATGCCGATCCAATGATGGCTCGCCTGATAAGAGACCGGCCTGCCGACTTTATATCCGTTAAAATTGGGATCAATATTTACGGAGGTGCTAGCCTCGGTCCGCGCGCCTTCCGCCCGGCCGTTATCGGCACCATCGCCACCATACGCGACGGCCATCCCGAAACGCCCTTTGCAGTGTGTTCGCCCATCTGGGGACACGACCGTGAGACTACCCCCAACGCAGTCGGGCTCACGCTGCAGCAAATGCGCGTCGAAGTGCGCGAAGCCGTCGAATCATTTCGCCAACGCGGCGACGCCAACATCTACTACGTAGATGGCCTAAAGCTATTTGGGGAAGAGCTGGCGCATCTGCTGCCAGACAATCTGCATCCCAATGCCGAAGGATACCGCCGCATGGGTGAGAACTTTCTCAAAGAAGTATTTGAGGTGCAGGGCATAACCGTTGGATAATCCCGGTCGCAGACTGCGACGGTATAAACTGTCCAGTCTGCGACGTAGTGCATCAGTATTTGACGGCGACCTTACGGCCTTTCTTTGCGCTTTCGATTGCAGCAAAGACCATGGCCAGACTCTTGACGTTATCCGTGCATACCGTCTCGGGCGTGCGGCCTCGACGGACGCAGTGGACAAATTCGTCGATCAGCCCCGCGTGTCCACCCACCCGATCTCGAGCAGATAATTCCGGCACCGCCAGATCGCGCATCTCTGCGTGAAATCCACCGCCTTTTCTAACCGCCTGTGCGCGGATACCCTCACCGCCGTCCCACAGAGCACTTCCCTTGCTTCCAACGATGCGCCAATCGCATTCCCAACTGGTGTTGAGTCCCTCGGCACACCAGCTCCCCCGATAGGTAAAAACGAGGCCATCGCTCATTTCAAAAAGGCAGATAGCCGAGGCATCGTGATCGTACCAAGATCCGGCTGGATTCCATTCCTGACAGTAGACAGATACGGGATCAGCACCGGTTATGAGCCGCGCCTGATCAAAGGTGTGAATCGCCATATCCAAGAGCAAGACGTGCTCCATTCGGTCGCGAAAACCGCCAAAATGCGCGCCGATATAAAAATCGCAGTTAACCGTCGTCAGCTGCCCTAACGGTTTTTTGGCAAGCAGACGACGCAGGCGGCGAATATTGGGGTTGTAGCGTCTGTTCTGAATCACGGCGTAGATCTTTCCCGCCTGCTGGGCCGCGCGCAGCGAGCGCCGCGCATTGGCCATCGAATCGGCCAGCGGCTTCTCTCCGAGCACGTGACAGCCGTGTTTAAGTGCCGTCACAGTCACATTCGTATGCGCCGACGGTATCGTTACGTCAAACACCACGTCTGGGTCCGCTTCGCCCAGCACCACCTTGAGATCTGTGCCTATATGAGCGCCGTCTAATCCATACTCCTCCGCTCGCGACTGCGCGTTCTTCTCGTCGATATCGACGAGTCCTACAATGTCTACATCGCTGCGCTCTGCAGCAGCCGAAAGCCAGGCGCGACTCATACCGCCGCAGCCGACTAACACCGCTCTTAGCGTTCCTTTTTTAGCCATAATAACTCCCTACCTTCCCATACAATGCGGGGCTCAGTTTGTGCACACTCAGCGCGAAACAACGCACTAGTGCAGCTGAAATTCACTCAAGTCTGGGAACACCTCTTTTTCGCGTTGCACTTCACGCTCATAGACAACGCGCCCCAGATTGGCCAGAAAAGGGAAAGATACCGCATCGTACTCGTACTGGCCATCGTTGTAGATTCCGTTCTCATTTGCAGAAATAACCGCCGTAAGCATAAACTCTACGCCCCGCTCAAAATCGACGATATACGCGTTGTCGATCAGATAGCCGTAGGCCAGACCGACTTTATTAAACAGCCGGATGTGCTGCGGCATAGCCTCTTTATTATCGCCGAACATAAAAAATTTTACGTAGCTGTCGTAGTACTGTGCGCGATCGTAGCGCGGATAGACACACTCGCGCGGCAGCATAGACATAGCGCGTAATAGAAAGCGACGATCTCCGGGACTCAGCGCAAAACGACGTTCCGGCGGCATGCTAGCGGGGAATACGACCGCTCTGAGCAGGTCTTGCAGCACGCGCACCGACATGAAATTGGCACCGGAAAAATCTTTGGGACGATCTAGTAGCGCTCCGTCGACCAGTTCACCGCGCCCTTTTTCAATCGCTCGGTCTGCGCTAAGGCTGTGCTCGTTATACTGGGCAGGTTGGCGGTAGAGAATCTCGTCTCCTCGGTAGAATTCAAACGGATTGGTATACCGATTCTCCTCCGGGGATAGAGCCATCGACAGGCGGTGGGTAAGTCGCACTTCGCGATAACCCTTTTCCCACAGGCCGCGGTTCATCTCTTCTTGGCCGACAAATTCATAGAGGCGATTGTAGGCGTCGTTATCGCTAACGACAAAGAGCTTGCGGATGTAGTGGGCAATACTAGGTCGTCCAGAGGGCGAGGTCTCATCGACTTCAACCGCTTCCTGAGCGTCGCGCGCGCTGCCAATGCGCAGCGGCGTGTCACGATCGATACCGGGCACGCGGTTTAGCTTTTCCAGCGCCAGCAGCGCACCCGCTAGCTTGAGCGTACTGGCCGGGTAAAAGTACGCATCCGCGTCAACGCGGTAGGCGTGTTCCCTAAAGTGCGGCCGCTGTTGGTCATCCCGATCGATCTGCGTATAGAGGATCTGCACCTCGCGCTCTTCGATGTGTTCAAGAACGGAGGCAAAGAGCTCGGGGTTGGCCTCTAGTATCTGCCGGACTGTACGCTCTTCCAATGCAGGATACCTCTCTCACTCCACCGCACTGAGGCCGGCCTGAGCTCCCAGAATTTCCAATCCCGCACCGCCGAACAACCACATTACCCATAGTGCAGCAAGCGTCCACTGAGCGCGCTGGCGATCAATAGATCCCAACATCGACAGGCCAATCCCCATTATCCAGAGCTGCCAGAGATCAAAGAAGTTGATATTCATCAATACGCGCCCAAAAAACGTCGTCGTCGCCTCATCCCCCACAAACATGCCCGGTCCCATAAACACAAACGGGGAATCGGTCGCCAATACCATCAGCGCACGAACAACCCATTCCACCGAAATGACCAGCGTTGCATACCCCTTTACAATCAGGGCCTGTCGAAAGGTCATCTCGCTGTGAAAAACCAGACGGGCGACAATGAGCATGATCGCTCCGACAAAAACCAGCGAAGAGAAATGTCCCACAGGTACCATGGTCCAGCCCTGTGCGCGCATCATCTGCACGCTCTGCTCATACTGAGCGCGCTCTTCCTCGCTCATATTGATCAACTTTTCCTGCACGGCCGGCGCGTCCAAACTGCTCACCGTGTCGATCGTGAGATAGTGACACCCCAAACCGACGAGACAGGTAACGGCCACGGGTAGCAGCCAATCGAGCGCGCTTTCTCGCCCCAGAACAGCAGCAAAGCTGGACTGCGGAGCACTGAACACGTTCACCATGCGCTGTAACCATCCCGCTTCTTCCGCGGCAAAACCGGGTCCCTGCATACGATGTCTCCCTGTTGTTGCTCGCCATACAAACCAGTAGGCCTGCTTCGACATGGCGATATTGTAATCGCTACGTGAAAAAAAAGGACGGCTCTCGCATTAGGCAATGGCATGCGATCAGTCCCTCTCCCGTCTATCCCCCGCATGGGCTAGGGAAACTAGCGCAGACACGCTCTTGCGCGAGTTCACCGTACCGACCTTTCTTCTCCAGTCGGTTCCCCTAACAGAGGCCATCCGCCATAAACGCTACACACAACCAGTCAGACCGCCTAGACAAGCGGCTAGTGCGTCCCATCTTCGCCCTAGCTACGCCCGTGGCACTCTCTTCGCAGCTAGATACGCTTGTGGGCATCGCCGACATCTATCTGGTGGGCGATTTAGGCGCGGATGCCATTGCAGCCGTAGGCATCTCGCAAATCCTCACTATGGTCATTGGCGTCGTCATGATCTCCGTCTCTACCGGGGCCTTTGCCCTCGTAGCTCAGGGCACGGGGGCAAACGATGCACGCACCGTCAGCGCGACGACTAAACAGGCGCTCGTCCTAGTAGCGGCGATCAGCGCTCTGCTGAGCCTCGTCGGAATCGCTTGTTCCCGCATGGCATTAGAAATCTTGAGCATGCCTCCAGGGGTCGTTGAATTAGGCACTGGCTACCTGCACGTATTCTTTGCCGGGCTGCCATTTATGGCGCTTAATTTCACGCTCAATAACTGCCTGTATGGAGCGGGCGATGCGCGGACACCGCTCTATTTAAACCTCATTATGAGCGTTCTCAAAATCGCGTTTAGCTATTTTCTCATTTTCGGCGTAGGACCGCTGCCCGTCCTCGGCGTAACCGGGGCGGCTCTGGCAACGGTCCTCAGCCGTGCAGTCGGCTTCGCATTGGCTATAGCGATGGTCAAGAGCAATCGACTCAACGTTCGCTTTCTCCCCGAAACGTCGTATATCCCCGAACGCGAGCGCGCAGAACGCATGCTGCGCATCGGTATTCCTTCAGCTGTGCAAGGCCTCTTTCGAAACGGCTCCGGCGTCGTCTTTGTCAAACTCGTGGCTCTGACCCTGCAGCCGACGGTTGCCGTAGCGGCCTACTCTATCGGCAACCAAGTAGAGCGCATCGTGCGCCGCACGTCTCTCTCTTTCGGCACAGCTGCGACTACGCTGGTAGGACAACGGCTCGGGGCAGGTGACTCCACTGGAGCGGAGCGCAGCGGCTGGACGTCGATTCTGATCGGCAGCGTCAGCATGGCACTCTTCGGCGCACCGCTTGCATTTTTCGCCGGAGATATCATGGGATTATTCACGCAGGACCCGGACATTATCCGAGTGGGCAGGGTGTATATATGGGCGATACTGCTAGCCGAACCCCTACAGTGCGTAGCCATCACCGCCGGAGGCGGGCTGCGAGGTGCAGGCGATACTAAACCCGCACTTTACTACACGATTATCGCCCAGTGGATTGTGCGACTACCCGTTGGCTACGCGCTGGCGTTTGGCCTCGGCTATGACGTCGACGGGTTGTGGGTATCACTCGTTGCTTTCAGCGCGCTGCAAGGCTGGCTCACGCTGCGCAAATTCGCCCAGGGCGAATGGAAGGAACGTTCGCTCTAGAGCAATCAGACTACCGGTCTGCAGCCCGCAATCTGAACGACCGCGGCTCGGCCCGTGTGGAAGGAGCCTTCAATAACGTCGCGCTCTACCTCGCGTTTCACGGCCAGATCTAGGCCACTCAGTTCGCGCCCGAGCGCTGCGGCAGTCATCAAGAGATCCTCGCTGCTCGGCCCCCCCGTTTCATGGGCCAACTGGTCGGGCGTATAGGCTTCTAAAATAAAGACACCACCCGGCTTGAGACCGGCAACTACCCGCTCGTGCAGCGACGCACGGACGGCAGACGGCAGATGGCAAAAGATGGAAACGATGCCGTCCCAGCGGGCTTCGCCCACGGCATACTCCGCCAAATCAGCGACGACCGTTTCTATTGAGACACCGCGCTGGACAGCCAGCCGATTGGCCTTTTCAAGGCCCACTTCAGACAGGTCTACCGAGCAGACGGTATAGCCCTGCTCCGCGAGATAGACCCCATTGCGTCCCTCTCCGTCTGCCAGACATAGCACGTCTCCGCCGCTTGGTATGCGACCGGTTTCATCGCGGAGAAAGTCGTTGGGCTCCGTGCCAAAGGCGTACTCCGCATCGCCGTAGCGCTCATCCCACTTTGTCCTCATTCGTGCGGCCACTCCGCTTTTATAATGACCGAGCGCAGCGCGTCGCGCCACACCTCGTATCCCTGACGATTCATCTCTAGCGCGTCTTCTGCAAACAAGTCCACACGCGGCGTGCCGTCTTCGCCCAGCATCGCTGAGGCGATATCTACGTAGGTCAGTCGTTCGTCTTCTTGACAGGCCTGCTTTAGCAGTCCGTTTGCCTCTTGCACGGAGGGCCATCGATCCCAACGACTGGGGCTCGGCTTAATAGATAGCACGTAAAACCGCGTTTTGGGCAGTTCGGCATGCACCTTCTCGACCAGCGCTAGAAACGTCTGATGCACTGTTTCTGGATCGAGGCCTCCAGCGATATCGTCATCGCCTGCGTATAGAACCACGGCGCGGGGATGATAGGGTAAAATAATCCGATCGGCGTACGCCAATAGATCGTTCATATAACTGCCGTCAAAACCGCGTTCAACAACCGTGAGCGGCGCCAAATCGTCGTATAAATCACCGTGCCAACCGCGCATATCCGAAGATCCCGTGCAAACAATAGCCTTGCGCGGAAGGCGCTTCTTGGACGCTTCGCTTTCAAACTCCTTTATCACTTCTTCAAGGCGTTCCGGATCGGGATAGGACACCTCATCGACAACTTCTACGCTGTGAGCCCAACTAACGACCAATAAAAACGCGGAAGCGATGAGCACGCGGGGAACGTTCACGGCGACCTCCTCTGTTATAAAAGCCACTAAACGGCGATGGTTTCCACTCATTAAAAGAAAATGTCGTTCACAATCCAAACCTAGAGCACGGCACTGAGCAGCCGCCTTGCCAGCGACGCTTCTCTCTGCTTCACTTAGGAAAGCCTGCCAATCAATACCTTGGACGCGTATCGAGGTAGGGCGTTCCTTTTACATCAGGTGTAACGCACAGCCGATCAGAGCAAAAGCAACAACGGCGAGGGCGATCGGCATACCCAACCGCCGCAGGATAAAAAACCCAGCGACAACAGCCGCCATTTCACGCGGGCCGTGCACCGCATTAACAAAAACCGGCTGGTAAAGCGTCGCCAGCAAAAGACCGACTACGGAAGCATTGATACCCGCCGCAGCGCCCGCAACGCGTGGCTTGGTCGCGAGGGTTTCCCACGCCTTGCGCAAGCCGAGCAGCAGCAGGAAGCCCGGCATGAATACGCCCGCCGTAGCCAGCAGCGCTCCGTAAATAGGCTGGGTTGGAGTCATTTCAGCCCCTAAAAACGTCGCCAGTGTGAACATAGGACCGGGTATTGCCTGCGCTGCCGCATAACCAACGAGAAAACGCTCCGTGGATACGGCTTCCCCCAAACTCTGCTGGAGCAGAGGAAGAACTACGTGACCACCACCAAAAACGAGACTACCCGCCGCGTAAAAGCGAGCAAAGAGCTCTACTCCAGGCGCCCAACTGCTGGCCAAGGGCATACCAATAAAGAGCAGAGCAAATAGGGCCAGAGACAACCAGTTCACCCCACCGCTGCCAGACCGAGCAGTTCCCTCTCCACGCCGTGATCCGACCAACGCAGCAAACGCCAGTGCAGTAAACTGCATCCAAAGAGCGGGAAAGACGAGCATACACACCGCCGTTAAAACGGCCAGTCCAGCGTGCAGACGCGTTTTGCAAAACGCACTACCCATGTTCAGCACGGCGTCGGCAACGACCACTACGGCCAGCAGCTTGAGTCCAGATGCCACGCCCTCAAACAGCGGATGATGGACGTAATCGACACTGTACACTGCTAAGAGGTAGAGCAGGATAAATGAGGGAAGGGTAAATCCGATAAAGGCCGCTAGGCCACCGGGCAGACCCGCTCTGTGCAGGCCAATAGCAAAGCCGACTTGGCTCGATCCGGGCCCAGGTAAAAACTGACTCAGGGCAATCAGGCGCGCATAGGCCGCTTCGTCTATCCAACGTAGACGATCGACAAAGGTGCGGTGAAAATAGCCTATGTGGGCAGCTGGACCACCGAAGCTCGTACAACCCAGCGCCAAAAAGCGCCAGAATATGTGCCCAATTTCTCGCATGCCCCCCCACACAGTCTACCCGGCGCGCCAGGTCTTGTTAAAAATTTGACAATTGCACAGTGCAATAAAGCAATTGATCAAGAGCCGCACCAGATTTTTTTCGAAGTGAGCAGACCGCAACGGCCCGTAGACGAACGGAATACCTATTCGGAGGCCGGGCCAGCGACCTTAATAGCGTGGCGACCGCGGTTACTAGCGCACGCCTTGCCGAGGAACTTCACGTCGCTCCCAACGCGGAGGGTCTGTAGATCATCCGGACCGCTATCCAAGGCCACGACGTCCCCCACATTCAGCGCACGAGCCTGCCCCAAGCTAATCTGCGTCGAGCCCAGTTCACCGCGCACGTCCAGCCCCATCCTGCCCAAGCGCTGGCGGTTGTCACGCTGCACCTTTTCTCGGTCTACGTCCATTTCCATTTGCACGTAGGACGCCTGCCCCAAGCGCGGCAGAATCGACTCCAGCGTAAAAAACGGGTAGCACAGGCTGATCAGCCCCGAGGCATTCGGCGTATTCATCTCGAAGGCGAGCAGGATAACGATCTCGTTGGCCGCCGTGATCTGCATGAACTCCGGATTGGTCTCCAGCTCTACGTCGGAGATCTCCACCGGCAAAATGGGCTCCCACGTCGCCTCTATATCTTCTATAATGCGCCTAGCGATTCGGTTGATGATGCCTATCTCGATCGGCGTCATCTGGCGGGCCTGCACACCCTCCGAAGCGCCCTTGCCGCCGAATATGCGGTCTACCGCCGCAAAAACGACCGGCATCGCCACGTCGAGGACCACCTGTCCGTTGGTCGGGCCCAGCGTAAACTGGTACGAGCAGGCCGGGTTGGACAGGCTCATGATAAACTCGGCGTAGGTCGTCTGGTCGACAAAGGCCGTATCGACGTCGACCACCTGGCGCATGGCACCAGAAAACGTCGAGGACAGCAGGCGCGCAAAGTTGTCGTGCAGGTTTTCCAGCGTTTGCAGCTGCGTCTTGTTGACGCGCGCCGGATGCTTGAAGTCGTAGGGCGTTATGATCTGCTGCCCCTGTGCCGCCGCCTGTGCCTCGGCCGCATTGGCCACCTGCTCTGCCAGCGCGCTACGCAGGCCGGCCACCAATTCGCGCGCCTCCGGATAGAGCGCGTCGATCTGCTTTTTAGTGAACTTCTTTTCGGCCGTGCGCGCTCGCTCGACCAACACCTCTACGAGCTGTTGATCGGCCTCGTCCTGCGGCATATCGCTGGCCAGCACACCGCCCACCTGCACGACCAGCGTGCCGATGTCCTGTGCGCTCAACTCGAGCCGCGTAGCCAACCACTCATTCAATGCCAGAAACTGGGGGCCATCCAATAGCGCATCAATTTCGCCCTGCAGAAGTGTATCTGCCATTTTGCTCTCCTTATACAAATGTGCTATCACCATCGCCGCGCACGATGGTTATTTTACCCTGCTCTTCGAGTTGGCGCACCAACTTCACGATGCGCAGCTGCACTTCTTCGACTTCGGACAGGCGCATGGGGCCTAAGAATTCGATTTCCTCTTTAATAAATTCGCGCACCCGCTCCGAGCAGTTGTTCAGCACTCTGTTCAAGAGCTCTTCGCTGGCGGCTTTAAGCGAGACGACTAGATCCTTCTGCTCATCTATCGCCTGCAGTACGATCTGTATATCTCGATCCGTTAGCTTCACCATATCGTTGAAAACAAACATCCCATTGCGCACGTTCTCAGCTACGGAAGCATCCTGCGCGTCCATCTGTTCGAGCACATTCTTCTCGACCGAGCGCCCGGAGTGGTTCAGCATATCGCCCACGACTTTGGGACCGCCCACGTCGACGTTACTACCGATTATGTCGCACAGCGAAGATTCCAAGCTCTCTTCAATATGCCTGAGTACGTTGGGCGGGATAGGCTCCATCGTCGCCATGCGATAGGCCACATCGGCCTGCAGGCGCTCGGGAAAGAGCGCGAGGATGCCACCGGACTGCGCTGCCTCGAGCTGCGACAAGATCAGAGCGATGGTCTGCGGGTGCTCGTGGCTCATAAAGGGGGCGATCTGGTCGGGGGCGGCTCCTTTAAGCAAGTAAAAGCCGGACGACTCGCTCTCTGGACGCGCCGCGCGCATCGTGCGATCGGCCCATTCCGGCCCACCTACGGCCTCTAGTAGCGCGTGAGCATAAGCTGGGCCGCCCGCATCTAGATAAGCGCCGCTTTCTACGCGCTGCCGCACCCATTCCAAGGCGTGCATCCCCGTGCTGTGCGCCACCGCATCCGTCTCCATCACGGCGCGCGCCACGACCTGCATGACATGCTCGTCCAGCGCTCGCCCCACGCGGGCGCCGACGTCTTTGCCGAGCGCGATAAACACGACGGCGGCGATCTGTGCGCCGCTCTTGCCCTCGAGCGATCCGTCCCCGCGCTCGTCGCCGTCGAGGATCGTGCGCACTACAGCGGCCGCAGCGTCGGCATGCTGCCACAGGTAGGCGTGCGTGCTCTCGGCCGGCAGTCCGGCGGGCATGCGGCCTTCGAGCACGGAATGAGCCGCTTGCTCTTCGGGCGCGGGACGGTCGGCCTGCTCATCAGTCGCGCTCTCAAAAACCCCGCCGCGCGGCGCTGACACAGCTAGCGGCTCGACGTCGCCTAGCTCTTCTTCGCTGGGAAAGTGATAGACCTTGGCGTTTTCGCTCATGGCTGCACCTCGCCGATATCGGCCATTTCCGTCACGCGCAGGGCCATGGCCTCTTTGCCCACCACGACGACTTCGCCGCTGGCAAAGGGATGCTCGTTGAGCAACACGTCAAACCGCTCGCCTGCCAGACAGTCAAGGGTAATGACTGAGCCTACGCCCAGCTGGCGCACCTCGTTAAGCGTCATCTCTTTAGATCCCATTTCGCAGCGCAGCTGAAGACGCGCACTGCCCAGATGTGCCAAACGCGCTCGCTCTACATCTGCCATATCAGACCTCTTCAATTATTTCGGTGATACGCACGCCAAAGCGAGTGCCTACAGTCACAACTTCACCACGTGCAAAGAGCCGGCCGTTAAGCAGCACGTCCACGGAATCGCCTACCTGCTTGCCCAATTCGACCAACGACTGTTCACCGATCTGAAGAGCCTCGTCGAGCGTAATGCTACTCTGTCCTACTTCGACACTCAGTCGCATCGGCGTGTCATCGAGATGATCACCACTTGGTGCCGCAGTAGGTGCTCCTTCTCCGGAGGCCTTCTTAACGGGCGTTTTCCTGGCAGACACCTTCTTACCTGCCGTTTTCTTTGTCACCGCTTTTGCCGCCATTGCTCTCTCCTCTCAGCGTGGAGTCGTCTTAATACTCACCTAAATCACACCGCATATAATGCGGCCATTACGTTACAAAATGATGTCATCATTATTAAGAAATTTCACCGCGCGGGCCAGGCGCGAAAGAGATTGCACTGCTCTTCGTCAAAGCGCGCGATCGTCTCGTCTGTAATGTGCTGCGGCTCGTCCATTGTCGCAATGTTCTGCGACATCATCCAGTGAGGTCCGTAGCCCACGTGCAGCGTCTTACGCACGGTGTCCGAGCGGTTAGTGAAGCCGCCGTGGCGCAGGTGTTCCGTAAAGAGGATGGCGTCGCCGGCTTTGACTTCCAGACCGACCATGCCCGGCTCCTCGTCGGGGTTGCTGCCGTAGGGGCAGGGCACATTCGACTTGTGCGTGCCCGGCACCACGCAAAAGGCGCCCTCTTCATTGCTGCAGTCGCGCACAAAATAGACCATGCGCACCATCATGCAGTCGATGCCGGATTCGCCAAAGCTGTAGCGATATTTTTGGTTGGCCGCGCGCGACCCGCCGTGACTGCCCGAAGCGTTGCCCCGGTAGCGGATACGAATTTCCGAATTGTTAATCGTCGGGCGGGACTTGACGATAGCGTGGATGTATTCCATCGTCGGCGCATGGTTAACCAGCACGTCAAAGGCCGGGTCGGCATTCCAGAAATCCTCAATAATCAGCGTTTGCCCCTCGGCTTTGGCGCCCTGCACGTGGTAGCCCTTTTCCGCATTGGCATGATACTCGGCGCCCCAGGCGCTCACTTTGCGCGGCGGCCGTGCTACGTGCGCTAGCGCATGCTCTTCTAAAGCGTCGATCGCTGCGGCCAACGACTGGATCTGCGCTCCGTCTAGCATGTCCTTGATGACGATATATCCCTGGCGATCAAATTCGTAGGTTTCTTCTGCGTTCAACGTCTTATCTCCATTCCAATAAATCGATTAGGTTGAGTCCCTTCACTCGCGCGCGCTCCTCGGCGCTATATTCAGGCATGTGCGCATCGACAATCTCCGGCGTCTCACCACCCCATACTAACCGATCGGGACCGAATTCAGCTATGACACGGCGCGTAAATGCTCGGGCACTTTCATAGTGCGGTGCGTCCTGGGCAAAGTGACTTAGGGCGGATAGCTTCATATACACACGGTCAAATGAGGCCAGTTCGAGCACGTCGGCAAACTCGACGCTGCTCCCCATGTGTGGCTCAGCCAGATGATCAATCAACACAACCGAATCCGGTATGTCGCGCAGCACCTGCGCCACCTGAGTCGCATAGTTTGGACCAATATGTAGCTCGATAATTAGGCCCAGTTCAACGGCCCTTTCCCACAGCGCTCGCACGCCGGGATCGGCGAAGCTATCGAGGTACATCTCCTTGCCGCGATGGGCGTGAAACCGCGTAGAAATGATGTTAGGCTGCTGCGATACCAGATCGGCCAGTCGGTCGGGCGCATCCTCATCGCGCGGATAAAATAGCGAGGTGCCGCGCAGGATATCCGGCTCGCGTTCCAAGCAGTCCAAAACCATGCGGTGGTCGTCGCCATAGGGCTCCGGATGCACGATGACTGCTCGGTCAATGCCCTGCTCACGCATGTGCTCTAAATAGACATCGAGCGGGTCGGCCGGATGGCGCCGCATATCGGGGCGATAGACCGCGCGCTCGTGCAGCGGATAGGCCTCAGTATCAGAGCTGAAAATATGCTGATTCCAATCGACAATCATTCCAAATCTCCTCACACAGTTTGCCTCAGGCTGACGGGCACCATCTCAACATGAAGAAAGAGATCGCAACGCCCGAGTATATACCCCATGCGCACACAATACGGCAGAGTGCATAAGGTGTCAATGTACCCAAAACCGGCTAATAAACCGGGTCATATATCTCTCCAGTATGTTATTTATTACCTTCCCTATACGCATTCCTTATCACGGCAGGTGGGTCCATGCATAGCAGCACCATTCTCAATCTCGACGATATTCATTTGACCGACGCACGCACGCGTCGTCCGTGCGCCTTTGATGCGGTGTGCCCAGACTATACGCCGCGCGATCGCATAGCCTTCGTATGCGACGCTAGTGCGCACGGTCCGCTGCACGTCGGACGCACCGTGCTAGCTCTCACCGCCGCATTTTACGCACCCCTCAGAGCGCAGGACGCCCCCTTCTTCGACTACCCGCAGCACTTTGCGCTAATAACGGGCATCGAAGACCCGACCTCCCTGCCTGAAACGGTCAAGCGCTGCTGGACGCACTTGGACGTCTGGCCTGCCTCGCAGTGGATCGCACTTTCATCGGATCGGGCCGAAGTGTTCAACACCCTGTGCAGCCTACAGATCAATCGCCTCCTCTGGCCCGCAGATAGGCCGTTGAGCCCTCCGAGCCAGCCACTACCGACGCATATTTACAAGCTGCTCAACGCGCGCCTAACACAGGTCATCACCTATGGCTCCTCTGAGGCGCAAACCGACGTTGAGATCGCGCTGAGCGGAGAAGCCAACGCGCTGTGGGAGCAGGCCCTTGAGCGTTGCAACGCCTCCGGTCCGTATCCGGAGACGGACCAACTGTGCTCCATTGATGTCGAGGCCTTTCTCCAGCAGCATGCCGACGCCTTTATCGCCCCATGAAGATGGGTAAAAAAACTTTCACTCTAGTGCTGGTGCTCGTCTTTGGTTCTCTAGGCTGCGCCGGCCTGCTCTTCCAACGCTCGGTGCCAACCGGCATACAGGGCCTCGAAGCAGAGCAACTGACGGACCGCATCGAAGCATCGATCAACATCCACGCTTGGCAAGAGACGGGCGCTATCGAGTGGACCTTTCCGCGAGGACACAAACACCTGTGGGATCGCCAGCGCCACTGGCACCGCCTGCAGTGGGACGGATGCACGGCGTGGATCGATTTGAGTACGCGCCAAGGCCGCGTCGAATGTGATGGAAAGCCGCTACAAGGAGCCGATCTACGCGAGCGGCTCGATGACGCTTGGTCCATCTGGGCCAACGATTCGTTCTGGCTCAATCCGCTGGCCAAGCTGCGCGACGAAGGCACAGAGCGCCGCCTTGTAACCCTGGACGGCAATAGAGAGGCCTTGCTTATCACCTATAGCAGCGGCGGCGTAACTCCGGGCGATTCCTACCTGTGGACGGTCGACGAAGCGAGTCAGGCAACCGCGTGTAAGATGTGGGTACAGATCATACCAATTGGGGGCTTAGAGTTTAGCTGGGACGACTGGCAGACGCTGGATACGGGCGCGCGCGTGGCGACGCGCCATCGCGGCCCTTTAAGTTACACCATTGAACTAACGGACATTCGCGCAGGCTTTTCAGTGCATACACTCTACCCAGAAAGTGACCCTTTTGCTCCGCTCATAGGGCAGCCCGAAGGAATGCCTTGAGAGAAGCTAAAGCCTGCAAGGGCAGCAGGTTAGGAGCGCTGCGAAACGGGTCTTTATGTTGACAAGCTCCCCCACTGCCTCTATATTCTGCCCCACAGAAAAACCAGACTTATGGCCCGTTCGTCTAGAGGCCTAGGACGCTGGCCTCTCACGCCGGTAACACGGGTTCGAATCCCGTACGGGCTACCAAAATTGGCCGCGCTATTGATATAAAATGGCGCGGCTATTTTTAT
>Ga0181565_10001460_pt1 | contig 18023 bp, 15 predicted proteins | sample 101ome_16_FD_129661 | JGI IMG/M metagenome (GOLD analysis project Ga0181565, IMG submission 129661) | Coastal salt marsh microbial communities from the Groves Creek Marsh, Skidaway Island, Georgia - 101401AT metaG (megahit assembly) | ecosystem: Environmental > Aquatic > Marine > Intertidal... | reverse complement strand
TGGGAAGAGTGACCTACATTGATTTTTGGGCGAGCTGGTGCGGACCTTGTCGCCTTTCCCTGCCTGCGCTGAATCGGCTGCAGAAGGAATTTGATCCGTCAGATTTTTCCATCGTTGCAATTAGCGTGGACTATGTCGACGAAGACGCTCTCGATTTCCTGAAACGCTATCCGGTTGATTACCCTATTCTGATAGACAAAACGGGTGATTCTGGGAGAGCTTTTTCCGTGGCCGGAATGCCTTCAGGCTATCTGCTTGATCGCGATGGCCTCATTCGCGAAATCCATGTGGGGTTTCGCAAAGGCGACGAGGAACAGTTGCGCGAAAGCATCAGCGCATTGATTCAATCTTCAGAAAAACGCTAGCCCTGCCGCATTGCATCCGCTCACCCCAAGTCAACGTAAAGTGGGCATGCGAAATCCAGATATCCTTTACTACGATGGTAGCTGCCCCTTGTGCCGACGGGAAATGTCTCACCTGCAGAAACTCAAGTCAGAAGCCTTGGTCCTGCAAGACATACACCAATTGCCCGCAGCTTGTGACAGCCCCGACTCAAGCGGTCTTCCCGAAAAAGAGGCGCTACTCAAATCACTGCATTTACGCAGGGGAGATCGGTGGGTCATCGGGCTGGATGCCAACATTGCTGCCTGGCAATACACACGCATCGGCCTGCTTTGGCGGTGGCTGGCCCTGCCCGGGGTGAAACCCATCGCGAACTGGTGCTACCAGTTGTGGGCTTCACGACGTTTCGCAAAGCGGTACCCTAACGGGTGCAGCGAGCCCGGCGAAGCGTGAACACCTCTTGCTACAACAACGACTCGCTGTCCCAAATGGAAAGCGCGCGGAGAGCCATGCTCATCAATAGCCTGCCGGGGTATAAGCCCGCCATGCTAGTGGGAACAAGCGACAAAGCCTCGATTGATAATTTGGCCATCGTCAGCTCGCATTTTCATCTAGGTTCCAGCCCCGCGTTACTGGGTATGATTCTCAGACCATCCTCGGAACGAAGCGAGCGTCATACGCTACAGAACGCGCTCGCAAGTGCACGTTGGACCCTGAATAGCTTCTCCATCGACCAGGCGGCGATGGCACACCAGACCTCTGCACCCTACCCCAAAACCGTATCGGAGTTTGAGGCATGCCACTTCAAGCCCGAGCGCAAGGCGGACTTCCAAGCACCGTTTGTGGCGGATGCGAGCCTCCAAATCGGCTGCATCTTGCGTGAGCATCTCCCTATGAACGTCAATGGAACTCACATCCTGATTGGAGAAGTGGCCTATCTCGAGTTTCCCTGCTGCGCGGAACGGGTGGATGGAGGCATAGATCTGAGCAAGCTTAACCTAGTGACCATATCGGGTCTCGATACCTATGCCACACCGCCAGCAGGCATTCGATTTGCGCCCGCTCAGTTAGACCTTGAGCCACGACACCTATGACATGCGTCGAAGGTGCTCGTCACCCTCCGCGGCATCAGCTACGCTGTGCAGATGAACCATCGGCAAAGAAATCACTTTGATGGCTAATGAGCACTCCTCGGAACACCTGACCACTCTGGTTAAGGGACTCAATGTTCTGACGAGTTTTTCACGCGACAACCCCAGTATGACGCTGTCTGAGGTTGCGAAACGAACCGGGCTCAATCCTGCCGTGGCCCGCCGCTGCCTCCTGACATTGTGTGATCTGGGTTATGTTGGAAAAACGGATGGGCGATTTACGCTGCGTCCGGAGGTGCTGGTCTTTGCCAACCTGTTTAATGAGACGTTTGATCTCGATCACGTTATCAGGCCTGCGCTTCAGGACCTTCGCACCCAAACGGGGCACAGTGCATCCTTCACGCTGCTCTCAGGGGGCGACGTGCTGTACGTCGCGCATATCTCCACTCAGCGGGTTATTCGTCTGCAAGCCAATACGGGAACCCGATTCCCCGCGCTGGTGACATCAACCGGGCGCTGTATCTTGTCGACTTGGCAAGACCACGAAATTCGCCAGTTCATCGCCCAACATCCTGTCAGCGCTATGACGGATAAAACCACCACGAACCCCGGCGCCTTGTTTGACGCCATCCTAAAGGCCCGTAGCCAGGGATTTGCGATGATCAGCGACGAACTGGAGTACGGCATCACCTCGCTGGCCGTTCCTGTGACGGTGCCCGGGTACGGCGTAGTGGGCGCGGTAAATAACTCGGCTACCACAAGCAGTGTCGACATGGATCAATTCGTTGAGGAGCGACTTGCTGCGGTTAAAGATACCGCCAGCAAGATCAGCAGCCGATTAAAAAGCGCACCGGCGTTATTGGCTGCGATTCGCTCGATGGTCTAACCGAGCAAACCAGTTCAACACACCCTCATTGAAAACCTGCGGGTGCGTAAAATGACAGAGGTGGCCCCCCGGCATGGCCAGATGATCCGCACCGCAGACCTCGACCAAAAAACGCCCATGACGGCGCCGCAAAGCCGATTCATGCTCAGCTTCGATGACCAGCATAGGAACACTCAAGCCAGGCAGCTCGCCGCTCAGATTCATCGGTGTCGGCCTACATACTCCCGCAAGCAGATCGCGCCCCTCGTAGCCGCTGACGAGGGCCGCCACAGCGTCTTGCTGATCAATTGGAACCCCCGATCGCATCAAGGGATGATCAAGCCATTCGGCGACAAACTCAGACCGGTCTCCGCTGCGCAACAATGCGGCATAGCGCTCAAAGGGCAGTTCTTCTTCTACAGGCAATCCATCCACTAAACCACCCTGCAGAATCAAACCGGAAAATGCAGCAGGGTTGAGCGTGGCGTAGCGCAATAATAATCGCGCCCCCTGGGATACGCCGAAACCATAGATGGGCCCGCCGAGAGACGCGATGATCGCGTCGAGGTCGTCCATTTCAAAATCCAGCCCCGGAGCATGGTGATTGTCGCCAAAGCCCCTTCGGTCAAACAACACGAGCCTGATGCCTTGCCCTGACAGAGGCAACTGGGGAATGAACGAGCGATGATCGAGCGTCCATCCATGAACACACAGTAGCGTCGCCGAGGGCTCTCCCTCCCCGAGGATGAACAGGTCCAGCGAGTTGCCGTCGAGCAATGCGAGCGAGACAGGGCAACCAGATTGGGAGTCAGTCATGGTGATAGGTGACAGCGCCCTCCGCGCCTCGCCAAAGCGCGTCGCCCACTGGGCGCTCCATTTCTTCCAGAAGATGCCCGACCAAGCCCGCGCATCGAGCAATCAGTATCACACCGCGCATGACTTTTACCGGCAGCCCCACCTCGAACATCAGCACGGCAAGCGCGGTGCTAACGTTCATGACCAACGGTCGGCCAAGTGCCTCAGATAGCGCTACTTCCAAGGCTTTCGCAGCGCGATAGGCCGGTCCGTCCTCGGAGATGTAACTCAGCAGCTTCGCCACCCGCGGATCTTTCCCGGTGTGAATCGGATGCCCAAAACCGGGGACAGGCTGTCGGCGGCCTCGGTACTCCTTTACCAACGCAGCAGCAGCGACGGCCTGATCGTCTGCCTCTAGTATTCCCGACAACACCTCACCACATTGGGCGGCAGTGCCTGCGTAACGATCTCCCACGCCGAGGAGCCCCGCGGCAACTGCCCCCTGAAGAGACTCCGGCGCGCCGTGCAACGTGAGCCGCGAGGCCACGACGCTGGGCACCATGCCATGCTCCATAATGGTAACCAGCACGATGTCGAGCAACGCGATCTGCTCTTCGGTCGGAGGCTCTCCCAGCGCCTGCAATAAAAATGCGCTGGTGAGCGTGTGGCGGCCGATCACATCGTCGACCAAATTTTGGCCTCTGAGCAATATGGTGTCTGCATCGAATCCGCAAATCTCCGTTGTCGCCTGCTGTTTTGATTGGTCAGTCATTCCACCTCACCCCGCATGATTGAAAGAGCGCTCGTTTGCCACAGAATATTCAGCGCCCAGGCTGATCCAAGCGGCGCACTTTACAGTACAATCATCGGTTTCGAAATCTGAAACTTTTTTCGAATAACGAAAATACAACGAATAGCTGAATTTTGAGAGGACACTTCACGATGTTTAATCACAGTCAACGCGTCATAGCGGCCGTTGTGGCCACCTTGGCCGCTACCGAAGCCGTTTCGCAAGCTACTTTGGAAGAAGTGGTTGTAACCGCGAGGATGCGGTCTGAGACACTTGCAGAAAGTCCGGTATCCGTTAAAGCGTTTACCGAATCAGATATTCGATCAACCGGCATCCAGACCCCACAGGACTTTGTGGACCTCACCCCGAACGTGACCTTGGTGCAAACACAGAGTACCGGAAATTCATTCCTGAACATTCGAGGCATCTCCTCGGCTCGAAACTCCGAACTAGCGGCCGCGGTGGTGATCGATGGCGTACTGCTATCTAACCCATCTCAGCTTAATCAGCAGCTCTTTGACATCGAACAAGTAGAGGTATTGCGCGGTCCACAGGGTGCAATTTACGGTCGTAATGCAATCGGCGGCGCGATCACCATCACTACCAAATCGCCGGGAGATGAGCACGAGGGTGAAATCAGGGTCGGCGCAGAATCCGCTCCAGGCTGGAGTGTGAAGGGGTACGTGGGCGGCCCACTCTCAGAGGACGGATCGGTTAAATACCGCCTTGCGGGTAGCTACATGGACAATGATGGCTACATTGATAACAAGTACCTCGGTGAGGAGGCCGATCCCTATGAAGACACCTCCATGCGTGCCCGACTCAACTGGGACGTTAGCGATCGCTTAACGACGGATTTCCGTGTTAGCTACTCCAAGCTTGAAACGCAGGCCTTTTACTTCGTGATTGATGTCGAGGCCGACGACACGGACATCCCCGTACAAGTCAATAATCCCGGGTACAACCAACGCGAGTTTCTCAGCGCGAGCTTCAAGTTCGACTACGACCTCGGCTTTGCCACGTTGAGCGGCGTGACTGCATATGACGATCTCGAGGAGATCTCAAGCGGCGACCAGTTCAATTTCTTACCTCGTGAGCATCCTTACAACTATTTCAACAACGACCCCTTCGGCGAATTCATCAAGTTCCTGACGGGAGATGAATACACCGATCTGTCACAGAATCAGTACCTCGAAGTCGAATCTGTCAGCCAGGAAATCCGCCTCACCGGTAACAGTGACTCAGGGCCCCAGTGGATCGCTGGCGCTTACTTCATCGCAACGGACCGATATATTTCTACTGGCTCTCAGATAGACCGAGGCCTGGGCGTATTTAATGTTGAAAAAACGTTTCGGGATTCAGTGTTTGTGAATCCGGCAGACCCAAGCCCACAACTCGGCATACTGGCTGATGAGCAGGACAACTTCGCATGGGCTGTTTTCGGTCAGGTCGCGTTTGATTTAACCGACGACGTGGAGCTGAGCCTAGCCGCTCGATACGATCACGACGAGCGTGAAAATACGGCGCTTACCCCGCCCCTGTATGACACCACGGGACTAGGCATTGTCTACGGAGATAGTCGCAAACAGAGCTGGGATGCCTGGCAGCCCAAGGCGACCTTGAGATGGCGCCCCTCGGACGACTGGGTCGTCTATGGCGATATTAGTCGAGGCTTCCGAAGCGGCGGGTTCAACCAAACCGGCGTGGGCACGGCGATCTTCTACCCGGGCATTAACGACATTTTTGATGAGCAGATCTCAACCAATTTCGAAATTGGTGCCAAGGGCGACCTGCTGGATGGCCGCTTGAGACTGTCTGCAGCGCTCTTTTTCAATGAGCTGGAAGGCGCTTACTTCTTTTTCTATGACCCCGGGACCAACACTCAGAATTTGGGCAGCGTGCCGGAAGCGGAGTACACCGGTTTGGAGGTCGAAGGCACAGCGCTGCTGGGTGAGTACTTTACGCTTAACTTCGGCCTAGGCCTGACCGACAGCGAAATTACCGAGGCACCAACAGACGACTGGCTGGGTAATCAGGCACCCCTCGTGAGCGAAGTCACCGGTAACGTTGGACTTCAGTTCAGAGCACCAGTGGGGAGCAACGGTCTTGAGGTATTCGCGAGAGCTGACTGGCAGCATCTTGGAGAGACCTGGTGGGAACCCAACAACTATTCTTCGCGAAGTGCGGTCGATCTGGTGGATCTGCGAGCGGGTGTGGAATCCATGGACAACTGGGCAGTCACAGTGTGGGTAAAAAACGCGACCGATGAGGAGTACAACACGGAATACTCACCGGGCCCAGACGCAGCCTTCATCCTCGGGATTCCGGGCGTTAAGCCACAGTGGAACTTCCTCTGGCCAGCACAAGGCGTCCGTTACGGAATCGAACTGACCAAGTGGTTCTAACTTCACACTCAAGGGAGCGTCACGAATGAACGCTATCGCACAAATCAAAAGCAAGCTGCATCACAACGCTTATGTCTGCAATGACCTCGAAGAGATGCGTCAGTTCTATGAAGAGATCATTGGCTACAAACTGGTAGCAACGTGGGCCGAGCGCACCGATCTGTTTGGCAAGGTCAGAACCTATGCCCACTGCTTCTTCGATGTAGGCGACGGATCCTGCTTGGCGTTCTTCCAGTTCGCCGATGCGGAGGACGCCGCAGAGTTTGGCCCAGAGCTGCAGCCCAGCGGCTTCAGGCATCTGGCGTTTAAAGTGGACCAGTCCACGCAAGACGCGATCAAGGATCGCCTTGAAGCCGCCGGATACTTCGAAAGCGGGCAGGCCTACCCGCTAAATCATGGCTATTGCTGGTCGCTCTACTGCTTTGATCCGTCGGGCTTACTGATGGAGTGGACGGTTGACCATGAGGATGTCGAGCAGATCAACGCTGATAAGGCCGCTTCTGCTCATGCCGACTTGAGCAAGTGGCTGGGCGGAGATCACACACCCAATAACGAACAGTTTCATCGTTAAGCGACAAGGAAATATGATGTCTACATCTATTGCAGTGGTGTACCACTCCGGGTACGGCCACACCGAGGTCATTTCACAGGCCGTTGCCGAAGGGGCCAGCAGTATTGATGGCGTAGAGGTCACCATCATCTCAGCTGGTGACATCACCTCACCCGAGTCAGAGGCGTTAGCTCAACTCGATGCGGCAGACGCGATGATATTTGGCGCGCCCACCTACATGGGCTCGGCGTCCGCCGTGTTCAAGGGGTTTATGGAGGCCACCTCCACTCGCTGGATGGAGCAAAAATGGGCCGACAAGCTTGGGGCGGGCTTTACCAACTCCGGCTCAATGAATGGCGACAAGCAGAATACGTTAATCGAGTTCTTCACGTTTGCCATGCAGCACGGGATGGCCTGGGTGGGGCTGGGTCAAATGCCAGGCAACAATCACTCCGGGGGTTCCGAGGCGGATGCCAACCGGTTGGGTGCTTCAATAGGCTGTATGTCGCAGGCCAACGTTGATCAAGGCGGGGACGTAGCGCCGCCCGAATCGGATCGTGAGACTGCCAAGCTCTTCGGAGCTCGGGTAGCTCGAGCCGCCGTTCGCTGGAAACAGTAATGATCGATCACAACATCTTTGATCCGGCCGTAGAAACACGGCCGGTAGCAGAGCAGTTTGCACTGGACCGAGCCCGGTATCTTGAGCAGGTGAAGTATCTCTTCGCGCACTCAGAGTTCTACCAGAAAAAATTCGCCGAGGCAGGCTTTAACAGTCCAGAGCAAGTCGGCGAGCTCGATGATATCGCTGCCCTACCCTTCACGGAAAAAGATGAGATCAGGCGTTCTCAGGCTGAATATCCACCATTCGGCAATCACGTCGCAGCATCTGCCGATGATCTGCGGCGGGTTTATAGCACCAGCGGTACGACAGGTGTTCCCTGCTACCTAGGCCTGACTGAAGCCGACCTGGAAATGTACGCGACCAACGTAGCCAGAGGGTATACGGCAGCAGGATTCAAGCCAGGTCAACGCTTGGTAGTGGGTTTCAACGCAGGTCCCTTTGTAGCGGGAGCGGTTTATTACGGCTTCGATAAGATCGGTGCCAACGTCATTCCTGTTGGCACAGGTAATACCGAACGCATGGTCACTGCAATACAGCGACTTGGCGCTACGGGGGTCAGCTGCACGCCCTCCTACGGTTTGTATCTAATCGACTGGTGCCGAGAGAGAAATATCGACACGCGAACGCTTGGTCTACGCAATATGATCACCGCCGGCGAGCCCGGGGGTGGTGACCCACTGATCCGAGCAACGATACGCGACGCATTCGGCTGCACTATCAGGGAGTCTATGGGCATTGGAGACATTTCGCTCTCTGTCTGGGCAGAGGACGCACATGAGCAAGGTATGCACTTCATGGCCAGGGAAGCTGTTCATGTTGAACTGATCGATCCCGAATCGGGCAAGACGGTCCCTTGGGAAGATGGTGCACAGGGCGAGCTGGTCTATACCGCCTTGAGAAGAGAAGCGATGCCCATGTTTCGGTTCAGAAGCAGAGACCATGTTGTAGTGACCATGCAAGACAACCCCACCGGGAGAACGGGCCCTCGCATCAGGTGCGTCGGGCGCACTGACGACATGCTAATCGTTCGCGGGGTAAACCTGTTTCCTACGGCAGTGCGCAATGTGCTGGAGGATTTCAGTGCCGAAACCTCTGGCATGTTCAACATACAGCCTAATGCAGTAGGCGTCCTGCAGGACCCGCCGTTACCCGTCGTAATCGAGGTGGCTCCCGGCGCATCCGCTGAAAACCCAGAACTGAGCAATCGAATCAAGCACGCAATCAAAGATCGCCTGCTCGTCACCGCAGACGTCTGTTTGGTTGCTCACGGGACGCTGCCGAGAGAAACCTACAAGTCAAAGCTCGTGGATTACTCCAAGGCAACCAAGGCAGTCGCCTGATAGCTCGGTGATAGATTAAGCGCCAGCGTTGCTCCCTGTTTTGAAGGAAGAAGGTACACTCTCCTCCTAATACAGCTGGAGAGCATACCGTGGCGACGCTTCCCCTTTTCCCCACCTCACTGGTCGGCAGTTACCCGCAACCGGACTGGCTCATTGACAAAGCCAAGCTCAAGGGCCGTTTCCCGCCGAGAACCCGCGCAAAAGAGCTATGGCGCGTGGGGTCAGAGCACCTTGACGAAGCATTTGAGGACGCAGTCCGCCTTGCTGTGAACGATCAGTTGGAGGCCGGGCTCGACATCATTACCGACGGGGAGGCATGCAGGGAGAGCTACTCAAACCACTTCGCCACCGCGCTTGAAGGGGTAGACATTGATAACCCCGGTGAAGCACTGGATAGGAGTGGTGAACCAGTGCCAGTACCCAGAATAACGGGTCCTATCAAACGCCGGGGCGCCATCAGCGTTGAGGAAGTCAAGGCGCTGAAGCGCCTGACAGACAAGCCCATTAAATTCACCGTGCCGGGCCCCTTCACCATGGCACAGCAGGCCCAAAACGGTTTTTACCCGAGCGCCAGGGAAGCCGCGCTGGGTTACGCCGAAGCAGTCAGAGAAGAGGTACTGGATCTGTTTGCCGCAGGTGCAGATATTGTGCAGCTTGATGAACCCTATATGCAGGCTCGCCCCGAAGCGGCGGAGGCATTCGGAATCGAGGCGCTCAATCACGCCCTGAGAGACGTGTCGGGCACTACCTGCGTGCATATTTGCTTTGGCTATGCAGCGCTGATTCATGAAAGGCCAGAAGGTTATTCGTTTCTGCCACAGCTCCGCGACGCCTGCTGCCACCAAATATCGATCGAAACGGCCCAGTCTGACCTCGACTGCAGCGTCTTGTCCTCGTTACCGGATCAGACCATCCTGCTGGGGGTCATCGACCTCTCTTCCCCCAAAGTCGAATCGGTCGACACCATCGTGAATCGGGTCGAAAAAGCGTTACCGCACATTGATCGAGAGCGAGTGGTGCTGGCGCCAGACTGCGGCATGAAGTACTTACCTCGTGACGCGTCGCTGCAGAAACTGTGCAATATGACCGCTGCAGCGCGGTTCTTGCGCGAAAAGTATGGAGCCTGAGGGTTTTTCATCGGTACATTAGGCCCTCACACCCGAGGCATGGTCAGGGTGAAGATAAGTGAGGTGGGCGCGCTATGACAGAGAACAGTTCCGGAACGCCGCAGCAACCGAACACGACCGCGTCTTCTCGCGTTCTGCTGATCGGGGCAGGCCTGATCGCCGCAGTCATTGGAGCGGCTGTCTTTATCAACAGACCGTCCCCTGCTGATATTCAGCCCGAACCCTCGCCGCCTCTGGTCTCGCCGCCACCGACCGCGATTGAATTGATCCCAGCGAGCGATGAGCAACTGGATGCGCCGGAGGTGATTGCACCGTCTGACCCGCCGATCGAACCTATCGAGAACCCGTTACCCATGCTCGAAGAGAGTGACGACCCCGTTCGCGATGCCCTCGGAGAGATACCTATGGGCACAATCGGTCAACAGTATCTGATACCCAGCAATATTATCGAACGTAGCGCGAGCCTGATCTACCTCACTTCAAAAGGCGATGTCCCCTACAAGCTACTGCCTGTAGCCAGACCCGCAAAGCCTTTTTCCATATCAGATGACGGCACACAGGTAGTCGCCGATGCTAGCGGGTTTGCTCGCTATGACGCACTGGCGCAGTGGCTAGAGAGCTTGGATTTGAGCACCATATTGTTATCCCTACAGCCTTTTCTTCCACTCTTCAGAGAGGCGTGGTCCTATTACGGAGAGCCACCCGAGGACTTCGATTTCGCGGTAGTGATCGCACTAGACCTTATCGCGAGCACGCCTTCTGTCGACACGACTGAGGCTCGATTGATCAAGAAGGAAGCGGTATGGATCTATGAGGACCCATCGATCGAAGGGCTTGCTCCTATACAGAAGCAGGTTCTGAGAATGGGGCCAGAAAATGCGGCGGTCGTTAAAGCCAAGGCAGACGAAGCCCAGGCGCTTTGGCGAAAGCAAATTATGGCTAACCCATAGCCATGGCGCTCTGCACTGGCAACCCGGGTAGATAAGCGGTCGTCCTCTCGTGCTTTCGAGCCCGTCATCATGCCCTATTCGACGGCGTCCCCTCGGTCGTCGGCGCTGACCAACTGCTGACTGATATCAGCGTCGAACCCTCGATACTGTAAAAACCGAAGCCTTCGACCCCGCTCTCTCTGCCGCTCGGCCCAGCCTCCCTCGATGGCCTGCCCGTGATATTTCTTTTGGTAAGCAGCGGCGGCTTGGGCTGCCCAATCAATCTCAGATTCAAACGCCTCTTCCATGGAGTGACTCAGCAAATGGTCAACACTCAACTGCGCCAGCTCCCTGCGAATCCGAGCCGGGCCGTACCCGCGGCCGGCGAGCTGGCGGGCTTTCGACGCCGCGAATCGCTCATCACTAAGCAGACCGTCAACCATCAGTTGATCGATCACATCGCGCAACATGCCACCGTCGAACTCGCGCGCGCGAAACCGCTTGCGCAACTTGCTTTCAAGTTCTTGCGAACCATGCTCGCGACGGGCGAGTAAGTCCATGGCGGCAAGCCGAAGCTCGCCGCTCGTCGGACTGGCAGATTGCTGAGAGGCGCCTGACACGCTTGCCTAGAGTCGACTCAGGAAGACTCGGCCACGCCTCCAATATCGGGCACGTCTTCAGCCGGAGACTCAGGTTTTTCGTTATCGACTGCGGCCAGAGGCACGCCCATCATCTGATGCCGGATCTGATCCTCAATTTCTTTTGCGAGCGAGGCGTTTTCTTCAAGAAACCTGGAGGCGTTAGCCTTACCCTGTCCGATCTTGTCGCCCTTGTAGGCATACCAGGCGCCGGACTTGTCGATCAGGTTCAGCTTAACGCCCCAATCAATCACCTCGCCCATGTGATAGATCCCCGAGCCATACATAATTTGAAATTCAGCTTGCCTGAACGGTGGTGACACCTTGTTCTTGACTACTTTTACGCGGGTTTCATTGCCGACGACCTCGTCGCCTTCTTTGACGGCGCCGATACGGCGAATATCAAGACGAACCGAGGAGTAAAACTTTAGTGCGTTGCCCCCAGTCGTCGTTTCGGGGCTACCGAACATCACACCAATCTTCATGCGAATCTGGTTGATAAAGATGACCAAACAATTGGTTTGCTTGATGGCACCCGTCAGCTTACGCATGGCCTGACTTAAAAGGCGCGCCTGCAAGCCAACGTGGGAATCGCCCATCTCGCCCTCGATCTCGGCTTTCGGAACGAGCGCTGCTACCGAGTCCACTACCAGAACATCTACCGCGCCCGAGCGCCCCAACATTTCAGCCACCTCCAGAGCCTGCTCGCCCGTGTCTGGCTGCGACACAATCAGGTCATCCACCTGAACACCCAGCTTATCGGCGTATTGCGGGTCCAATGCATGCTCGGCGTCGATAAATGCGGCGGTTCCGCCCGCTTTCTGGGCTTCTGCAATGACCTGTAGGGTCAAGGTGGTCTTGCCTGAAGATTCTGGCCCGTAGATCTCAACGATTCGGCCCTTTGGCAACCCGCCAATACCCAGCGCAATATCAAGACCCAGTGACCCTGTCGATATGGATGGTATGGCGACCCGCTCCTGGTCCCCCATACGCATGACTGTCCCCTTACCAAATTGACGCTCAATCTGAGACAGTGCCGCATCCAGTGCTTTTTGCTTGTTCGGATCCATGTCTTGCTCCTTCATTGTTCAGTTCGTGCCGGACAGCACCGGCTCCTGACAGGCCAGACTGTGCAGGCCTAACGTTTTATCTGGAAAACCGCCACCCATCAAAGTACTGTATATATATTCAGCTTTTTTGAATGGGATTGCAATGCAGTTTAGCGATCAATTTCTGCAAAAATAGTGTCGCAAACGGCCACATGTCGCGTAAGGCGACAGACCGCTCACGCGCTCAGAGGAAAGCATCGCCGCCATTGGGGCTGAGACATTGCCCTCTAAAATGGCCCGCCGCATCGCTGGCAAGAAAGAGGTAGGCCCCTACGATGTCCTGCACCTCCGCGATACGGCCCGCAGGAATGTTCTGGCGAATACCCTCAAGGATTTCCTCCGGCACATCGGCCAAAATGGGAGTCATCGTCGCGCCGGGCGCCACACAATTGGCGGTAATCGGCCGTTCCCCGATCTCCAAAGCGAGGCTTCGCGTGAAGGAGAGTATCGCTCCCTTGGCCGCGGTGTAATGGGCAAAACCCGGCGCACCGATATAGGCAAGTTGTGACGCCGTATTGATAATCCTGCCGCTGTTCTGAGCATACATTTTCCGCAGCGCAGAACGGGTACACAGGAAAGTGCCTCGCAAATGAACCCCGATCAATCGGTCGAAATCTGCGACGTCCAGCGCTTCTATCGGACTGGAATGGGCAATACCGGCGTTGTTCACCAAAATATCCAACCGCGCCGCATCCAGCGCCTGGAACATCTCCAGTACCTCGGCCTCGCAACTCACATCCGCCTGCACAGCCTCGGCCACGCCTCCGGCATCGCGAATCGTCTGCACCACGATCTGTGCGGCATCCGCCGTCGATGCGTCAGGATGGTTGACCCAGACAGAAGCGCCATTTGCCGCCAATGCCTCGGCGACCGCTGCGCCGATCCCCGAACTGGCCCCTGTGACCAACGCTGTTCTGCCGTCTAAATCTGTCGCTATCGAGCCGCTTGTCATAAATCCCCTCCTGCCGCGTTGACACTTTTTGCGAGTCTACTCTGAACAGCCCTTAGGTAAACTCGCGCGATCGACGATGGCATTCAAAGAGAATCCGCCCTATGCAACGAACCTTCACTCAGCTTCTGATTCTCACTTGCGCCGTGATATTCAACGCCGGGTACTCAGCCGCCTCTGACCTGCCAATGTACGATGCAGCCTGCGTGCCTGAATTCAATGGCGGCAATCATTGCACCTCTAATGCCCTCTCCTTTCAGGCGGTTTCCATAGAACCGGACAGAACCCATTGCAACGCCGGAGAGGAGATCAATCTCAATATTGGCATCACGCTTGGATCTGGCAAGGTTCGCAATGCCGCGCAGCGCTATAACGTGGGGATTTGGATCGGCGAGCACGGAGAGCCTGCCATTGGAGGCAACCAGTGCACCTTTACCGGTCTCCAACCCGCAACCACCGACTCAAATCAAATCGATTTGCTGTCGGGGGCTGGTCCCTACCGGCTCTTGAATAACGACAGCTGCGGCGACGTGCTCGATTCGGAGCAGACCTATTACGAATTTCAAGCCTCCAGCGTGCTGTGTCAGGATACCAATGGCAACGGCAAGCTCGATATCCCGATCGCCGTGGCTTGGCACAACAACGCCAATCAGGATCTTTGCAGCGCCCCAACAGACGAAACCAGCTACTTCCCCCGACAGAGCTCGGCTTGTCGCGAGGTGGAAAGCTACGATGTCGACACCATCATCGTGGAGCCATCTGCAGAGATAGAGGTCTACAAGACGGCGAACCCTCGCTTCGTGAGAGGAAACTCGGGTGAAGTGGACTTTGAGGTAGAAGTCTTCAATGAATCAGACCGGACCGACGAGCTTGTCATTACTTCACTCATTGACAACCAATTCGGTAATCTGGCGGGACAAGGTAACTGTAAGACTGGTGCCAGATTGTCCGCTGGCGAGAGTTACCGCTGCGAGTTCCGAAAAACGCTTTCAGGCAATCCGGGTGACATTCACGAAAATACTGTGACCGCGACTGCTGTTGATGATCTGGGTGAGTCAGTCACGGCTGCAGACAATGCCAGGGTGCTGTTCATCGCAGCCAGCGAACCGCCGCAGCCCAACATCAGGGTCATCAAGACGGCCTCACCACACTCTGTGAGTGAACCAGGCGGCCCGGTGGTTTATCAAGTAGAAGTCTGGAACGATGGGGAGACTGATCTGCGACTCACGGCGCTCGACGACAGTCAAACGGGCGGAGATGGCACCCTCAATGGCGTAGGTAGCTGCTCACTACCCCAAGACATCGCCAAAGGGCTTTCTTATAGCTGTGGCTATACCCTGCAGGTCACCGGCCGTTTCCCAAGCTCCATTGTCAATACCGTTACCGCAACTGCAGTGGTCCCCGACGGTGGTGACGAGGTGACCGCCACCGACACGGCGGTCGTCAACTTGCGCGACACCCCGGTTGCTCTCTCGATGAAAAAACTACCCCGCACTTCTGTTATCAGCGGGAGGACCAACGTGACCTACGAGTTGGTGATCGAAAATCATTCACTGGCCAAGTCGGTCACCGTCAGCAGTCTGGTCGACAATTATCACGGCGATGTGACCAATCTGGGCCTGAACTGTGGCGCGATAGCGATCACTGACCCGCTATCGTTGACCCTGACTTCTGGCGCGTCGATCGAATGCACTTTCAGTGGGTCAGTACCTGAACTCTCTGAACCCGTGCCCACCGAGATCACATACTATCCGGACACCGTCACCGCGTCGGGCACGGCAGACGACGGCTCGGCCGTGTCCGTCATTGCGACCGCCGAGGTGCAGCTGATCCCGGAAGCCTCCGAAATCCAGCCATCCCCCGTGCTTGAAGTAGTGAAGATCGCGCAACCCGACCGAGTGCCTGTCACGGGCGGCGACGTCACGTTTACGGCGGAGATTATCAATGCCTCCGCCAGCGAATCTGTCAACGTTGAGGAGCTGGTCGACGATATCCATGGCGACCTCAGCGGCGTCGGCACGTGCGCCACCATCAGCACCTCCAACCCTCTGGAAATCGAGGCAGGTAGCTCCTACAGCTGCGCCTTCACCAAAAATCTGTCTGGGGCGGCGGGCGAGATTGAGCGGGATACCATCACTGCCTATGGCAGAGGCAACAGTACTGGCGAATCGGTACTGGGCTTTGATGCGGCGGCAGTGCTATTCACCGAAGTGCCCATGCTGGTGACCGTATCCAAGACGCCATCACAGAACCTTGTGGATCCCGGGACAGCGGTCATATTTGCTGTCGAGTTTAAAAATGAAAATACGTTTGACGTTGAGGTGACCGACCTAACTGATTCGGTCTACGGCGATCTCAATGGCATCGGTACCTGCACAGTACCGGTCACGGTCAATGCGGGGAAAACCGCTCAGTGCACCTTCCAAAAAGCAGTGGTCCCCAATGTCAGGCCGCGTGTGCACAACAACGTGGTGACGTTATCGGCCCAACCCGCTGGCACGGCTCCCTCCAACCGCAGCGGTGTGGCAGCATCGGATCAGGCATGGATTTTATTCACTACAGCGCTCAGCGATGTCCCTCTGCCGGTACCCGCTTTCCCTCACATCATCCTACTGCTAGCGAGCATCTTGGGGATCACGTGGCTTGGGCGCCGAAATTGGTAAACGGCCAAGGCGACGCGCCCAGCCACATGTAGAACCAGCGCGTCCAAACAGAGGGTATGCCTTCACGGGGGGGCACTTCTGGGTCTACCCCAAGACTCAGGTCACCAAGTTACCCCACCCGCCAAAGTGCCCGCAGCCAACACGAGTCGCGACCATTCTATCGACCCCCAAATGCCGCAACGCGCATAGGGGTCTCCCTCTAACCACGCCTTGGCCTGCTCCAGATCATCGGTCCGATAGGCAAGCATGCTTCCCACAATCCTCTCACCAGAGGGATCTTTGAGCGGCCCGGCCATCGCAATATGGTCAACGATTGCCTCAATATGGGCGAGGTGGCCTGGCATATGCTCCTCGCGCAAATCATTCACATCGTCACCGTCTCGGTCCATGCACTTTACTAACCAGAGATTCTCACGCGCCATACCCCTTTCCTCCAACGTGTTGCCAAACGAAAACCGATAATCCGGACGACACCTTAACGAGCTTTCCGGGTGTAAACCAGCGTGCCCGTCATCTGAAATGTCCATACCAATCCCGTCCCTAAGCCTTTATGATTTCCTGAATAGCAATAACGGGGCGTCAACATGATGAAGAGCCAACTGGGGAATAAATTGGGACGATGGCTAGCCTTGCTGGCAACCGTGGTGATGCTCGGATGTCAGGGTGAGCAGGCCGCTGAGGAGATTACCGAGCAAGCGGAAGAACCCGCGACACTCGGATCGATGGACGAGCAATATGCCTGGGTGGGCGACCTTGGCGATCGGGATGCGCTACCCGGCAAGCCGCTGTACATAGAGCACTGCGCCGGCTGCCACGAAGCTCAAGTATATAAAGCGCCCCACACTACGTGGTTGGAACTGATGTCGCCCCAAGTGCTCTACCGGTCCATTACCGAGGGCATCATGCAGTCCCAAGCCGCGCATCTCTCGAACGAAGACAAGCAGCACATCGTCGAGTACATCACGCAGATGCGGCTCGGTGATCCCGACGCAGGCCCTGAAGTAGCGTGGTGCGAAGGCCCAGCAAGTGAGTTCACCCCGCTTGACGAGGCTCAGCTCACAGGCTGGGGCCACGATACCAACCGCTATGTTTCGGACGACATTGCGGGATTTAATGCCTCTCAGATTGCCGATCTCGAGCTCAAATGGAGTTTCGGCTTTCCCGCGTCAACCCGAGCGCGCTCACAGCCTACTATTGCAATGGGTGCTGTATTCGTGGGTAGCCAGGACGGCACGGTATACGCTTTCGATCTGGAGACTGGTTGCGTTCGCTGGACCTTTGCCGCGCGCGCCGAAGTGCGCACCGGAATTACCCTGGGCAGCCGCGGTCCAGAGGGCATCCCCACTGCCTACTTCGGAGACATCATTGCCAATCTCTACGCCGTTGACGCCAACACGGGCGAGTTGATCTGGCAAACCAGTGCGGACGAGCATCATAGCGCCACCCTCACTGGCACTCCCGCATTTACAGACGGCAACCTTTACGTGCCCGTCTCTTCCCTTGAGGTGGTCACGGCGGCCAATCCGGACTACGCCTGCTGCACGTTCCGGGGCCACGTGATGGCAGTTGATGGCAATGACGGTGGCGTGCTGTGGGATAGCTATGCCATTCCCAATCCTCCCTCGGCAGTGGGCACCACCAGCGCAGGTACCGATATGCTCGGGCCATCTGGTGCGCCCGTCTGGACCAGCCCGACTGTCGACGTGGAAAAAAATCTCCTCATTTTCGGCACTGGAGAAAACTATTCCTCACCCGCCGATACCAATAGCGACGCCGTGATTGCGGTTGCCCTCGATTCGGGCGAGCGA
>Ga0181565_10001457_pt1 | contig 18029 bp, 17 predicted proteins | sample 101ome_16_FD_129661 | JGI IMG/M metagenome (GOLD analysis project Ga0181565, IMG submission 129661) | Coastal salt marsh microbial communities from the Groves Creek Marsh, Skidaway Island, Georgia - 101401AT metaG (megahit assembly) | ecosystem: Environmental > Aquatic > Marine > Intertidal... | reverse complement strand
TTCAGCCGAGGGCCAGCAGCAGATCAGCGACTTCAAAGTCAACGGCAAACAACTTTTCATCCCGGATGCCAAGTAACGCAAGATGGAATCGCTGAGTCACGCAACGGGCGAAGCCTTTCGGCTATTATTAAGTGGTGATGCCCAGCTATGGGCTATCATTGCGATATCCTTCAAGGTATCGATGACCGCTATGCTGATCGCCACGCCGCCAGCGATTTTCACCGCCTTTATTTTAGCCTATGCCCGCTTTCCCGGTCGCCAGTTTCTGATTTCATTTTTCAGTACCCTGTTATCCGTTCCGGCTGTCGTTGTCGGCCTGACGCTTTACATTATTTTATCCCGGCAGGGGCCGCTCGGGGATTTACGCCTGCTGTTTACCCAGACTGCTATGGTCGTTGGCCAGATAGCCTTATGCTTTCCGATTCTGGTTGCCATGGCACATTCCTCGCTTCAACAAAGTGACCGCCGCGCCTGGGAAACGGCCCGTACCCTTGGCGCCTCACATAGCAAAGCCTTTTTCACCATGCTGCGCGAAGTGAGATTTGGTTTGTTAGCGGCTATATTGGCAGGCTTTGGCCGTATCATTGCTGAAGTCGGTGCCTCAATGATGCTGGGCGGTAATATTCTGGATTACACCCGCAATATTCCGACTGCCATTGCACTGGAAACCAGCAAAGGAGAATTTGCACAAGGCATTGCACTCGGTATAGTGTTGCTTGCCATGAGTTTTATACTCAATGCCTCTCTATTCAAACTACAACATAAGAGACGCCGCTACGCATGACTAAACAATGCGAAATACAATTCAGCCAACTGTATAAAACCTTTGGAAACCGAATTATTCTGCAAAACGCTGAATTACAGCTTTATAAAGGTGTCTGTCTACAGCTTACCGGTAGCAACGGTGCCGGCAAATCCACCTTGCTACGCATCCTTGCAGGTCTGGAAAAACCCGATCAGGCAGTCGTCAGTTGCGCCGGTAAACTGATGCAATGGCGCCATGCGCGCCAGATCCTGCAACAGCGCATCATGTATCTGCATCAGCAGCCTTACATGTTTGACGGCAGTGTCAGCTTTAATCTGGGCTATGCAATATCAGCTATGAAAAAACAGCAAAGACAGCAAAAAATCCAACAGGCACTTGAATGGGCTGAGCTTGGCAATCTGGCCGAAGCGCATGCCAGCACTTTGTCCGGCGGTGAAAAACAGCGTGTTGCCTTAGCAAGGGCCTGGCTGCATCAACCCAGTTGCATGCTGCTGGATGAGCCAACCGCTAATCTTGATACTGCCTCACGACATAAGACGCTGCAGCTTTTACACACATTAAAGCAACAAGGTATCTCGCTTATTGTTGCCAGTCATGATGACACCCATTTTTCCGATCTGTTTGATCAGACGCTACAACTGCATGCCGGCAAGCTTGAACAGTTAAAAACCCTCACGGTGATCAACTCCGACAAGGTTATACCGATAACCAGGGTGAGCGCATGAACAGACTGGACGATGTAACAGCTGTGATCCTGGCCGGTGGTAAAGGCCGGCGTTTTGATGGTCTGGACAAGGGACTGATCGAGTTTAACGGCCAAGCTATTATCGGGCATATTTTGCAGCAAATTTCTCCACAGGTCGGCGCGGTGATGATTAATGCCAACCGCAATCTGGAGAACTATCGTCAATATGGTTACCCGGTTATCGCAGACCAGCTTGAAGATTTTCAGGGGCCACTGGCAGGTTTTGCGATCGGCATGCAAAAAGCCACAACACCTTATATTTTAACCGCCCCCTGTGACGGGCCGTTTATTGCAAAGGATTATGCGTATCGCCTGCTTCAGGCGCTGAATGATCAACAGGCAGAACTGGCTGTCGCCCACGATGGTGAACGTTTGCAACCGGTGCATGCCATGATACGCTGCGATCTGCTTGGCGATCTGATCACTTTTCTGCAAAGCGGTGAACGCAAAATCGACCGCTGGTATGCCATGCACAGCATGGCTGAGGTGGATTTCTCAGACACTCCGGAAGTTTTTCAAAATATCAATTCCGCCAAAGACCACGCGGTTCTGCAAGCCGGACTGATGGAGTCGCAATGATTAAATTCCCGGTCCCCTATCTCGGCATTTGTGCCTACAGCGGCACCGGAAAAACTACCTTATTGACCCGGCTCATTCCGTTATTACGCAAGGAGGGGTTAAGGATTGGCATGGTCAAACACGCCCATCATCAATTTAATGTCGACCAACCTAACAAAGACAGCTACCGGCTTCGTGAAGCCGGTGCCTGTCAGACACTGATTGCATCCCGTAAATGCAAAGCCTGGATAGAGGAACGCGCTGATCAGGCAAACGAGCCTACTCTGGCAGAAGCACTGGCGGCTCTGCAGCCCGAATCGCTCGACCTGGTATTAATAGAAGGTTTTAAAAAAGAGCAATTTCCAAAAATTGAATTACATAGACCCGGCCTTGGCACCCCGCTTATTTTCCCGAATGACAAAAATGTCATTGCGATTGCCACCGATGATCAATTACCGGTAGCAACAGGTGCTTTACCATTGCTTGATCTTAACGTACCTTCTCAAATCAGTGATTTTATTCTGCACGATTTCCTGAAAAACCATCGACAGAAGATATCGCCTTATAACGATAACAATGAATTTCCGACTTTAATCTGACTGCTATGAACGAATACAAACTGCTTTTCTTCGGCTGGTTAAGTGAACAAACCAACTGCCGCGAAACCACCTGGCAAAGTCAAGCTGACAAGCCTGCCGCGCTACTGGCCGAACTGGTCGAACACTACAACATGGATCAGGACCGTACCCGGCACTTCAATGTTGCGGTCAATGATGAATATGCCGACATGGACACCGCCTTGAATTCCGGTGATCTTGTGGTGTTTATTCCGCCGGTTGCCGGAGGTTAAGCATGTTCAGTATCAGCGATCAGGACCTTAACCTGCTGGAAGTCAGCGAAGACTCCGGTCGAGCCGGCGCGATGGTGCGCTTCGATGGTATCGTACGTAATCATAATGAAGGCAAACAGGTCGAAGCTCTCGAATATGAATCCTATGAAGCACTGGCTTTGAAAGAAGGCAAAGCCATTGTTGAAGAAGCATTGCAAAAATTTGATGTCTACCAGATCCATGCCGTCCATCGAGTCGGCAAGCTCGCAATTGGCGATCTGGCAGTGATTGTACGTGCCTGGTCTGCGCATCGCGCTCAGGCTTTTGATGCCTGCCGCTATGTTATCGACGAGATCAAAGGCCGGGTTCCAGTCTGGAAACTTGAGCATTACACCGACGGTTCGCGTGACTGGGTTTTCTGTCCGCATTGTGCTTCCGGGCATCATGAACACGAGCATGTGCATGATCATGCACATGACCATCATCACGACCATTAATTAAAGCTCATGAACCCGCCACATACATCCTGCTGTGATGACCAGATAGAGACTTCTGCGATAACCGTTGCCGAGGCCGTATCACGTATTCTGGAAAACACTCCGGTACTGTCTCAACTTGAAAAACTGTCGATCCGTGACTGTCTTAACCGTGTTCTGGGCAAAGCGATTCTGTCGCCAGTCAATGTTCCGGCAAGCAATAATTCAGCAATGGATGGCATTGCCATGCATGCTAAAGATTTACCTGCAGAAGGCACTCAACAACTGAAAGTCATTGGTACGGCTTTAGCCGGTAAACCTTTTAACGGCACCATCGGCAATCATGAATGCATTCGCATTATGACCGGTGCCGTTATGCCGGTTGATGTTGATACCGTCATCATGCAGGAAAGGGTTGTCAATATTGATGAACAAACCGTGCAGATTGAAGCAGGCAACCGCAAAGCACAAAATGTTCGTTTCGCCGGAGAAGACATTAAAACCGGACAAATCGTTCTGGATGCCGGTAAACTTATCTCACCTGCAGATCTCGGCGTCATTGCATCGCTTGGCATTGCCGAGTGCGCAGTGGTTCGTAAACCGCGTATTGCCTTCTTTTCTACCGGCGATGAACTTAAATCTATTGGCGAAGTTTTACAGCCCGGCGATGTCTATGACAGTAACCGCTATTCATTATTTGGTCTGCTATCGCGCTGCCATGTTGAGTTAATCGATATGGGGGTAGTACGTGATGACCCTCAGGCTTTGCGTCAGGCATTACTCGATGCATCAGCCAGTGCCGATCTGGTGATTACCTCAGGAGGCGTATCGGTTGGCGAAGCGGACTACATTAAAGGCATACTGGATGAAATCGGTACGATGGATTTCTGGAAAATTGCGATGAAACCCGGTCGACCTTTGACTTTCGGAAAAATTAACCAGGCCTTATTTTTTGGCTTGCCCGGCAACCCTGTCGCGGTCATGGTCACCTTTTACCAGTTTGTTTTACCGGCATTAAAAAAACTTGCCGGCAAAACCAGCAAAGCACCCATGCAATTTATCGCAACCAGTCAGTCCGAGATGCGCAAGCGTTCAAACCGGCGTGAATTTCAACGTGCTATTGCGTTTAATGATGCAGCAGGTCAGTTGCAGGTCAAACTGACCGGTAAGCAGGGATCCGGCATTCTGACCTCCATGTCTCAGGCCAACTGTTTTATCATTCTGCCGGAAGACAACAGCGGCGTAAGCATCGGAGATCAGGTGATCATAGAGTTTTTTGAAGATTATTTTTAAGCGCTATCCAGTGGAATTGCCTTAACCGGCAAGACAATTACTTAAGTAAATACTTTTCCAATAAATCATACAGAACAGCTATATCAAAAGGCTTGGTCAAATACTCATTGAAACCAGCCTGTTTGCCCCTTTCGATATCTTTTGGCATAGCATTCGCTGTAACCGCAAAAACCGGTATATTTTGCAGATGCGGATGGCTTCTGATGATTTCCAAAACCTGATAACCATTTAGACCTGGCAGATTGATATCCAAAAGTATCAACCCGGGCTTATGCTCAATCGCATAATCAATACCTAACTCAGGCAGATGTGCGGTATGCAGTTTAATGTATTTGGTTTTAGCCAGTGCCTGAGTCATTAATTTTATATTGGCTGGATTGTCTTCGATATAAAGCACTTCATACAAGTCATTATTGTCATGCTTGTCTTGCATATCGACGACATCGGACTGATTAGCCTGCAGGTTTTCAACATCAGTATTTTGCCTTGCCGGCAACTCGATCCAGAAAATACTGCCTTGTCCCGGTGTACTATCAACCCCGATTTTACCATTCATCATGTCAATGATTTTTCGGGTGATGCTTAAACCGATACCGGTACCCTCGATTTCACCATTTTCGGCACCTAATCTTTCAAATGGTTGAAATAACAACGATAATTTATCCTCGACAATACCCTCGCCGGTATCAATCACTGCAAAACGAATCGTTTCATTGTGATCGCAGGCACTTACCCGCAAGTCCAGTTTGCCACCTGAGCGATTATATTTGATGCCATTCGATAACAGATTGAGTAAACACTGCTTCAAGCGGGTGTAATCAGCCCAGACCTGTAAATCAGTTTCGATATGATAATTAGCTTCTATCATGCGTTTCTGCGCAGAAGGCCTAATCAAAGAAAAACATTCTTTAACCAGGGGTTCCGCTGGAACCGTTTCAATCGATAATTCCAGTTTACCCGCTTCAATTTTCGACAGGTCAAGAATTTCATTAATCAATTTGAGAAGATGCTTACCGGCTTTATTGATCTCCTGCGCATTATCGAGCTCGTCCGCTTCAAGATTGTCACTAATTTCCAGCAACTGGCTAAAGCCGATAATCGCATTTAGCGGTGTCCGTAATTCATGACTCATACTCGATAAAAACTCGGATTTTGCCTGATTGGCGCTCTGTGCTTCACGTCGTTCCGAGATCTCGGTATTAAGCCGGTTAACGGTATTGGTCAGTTCCCTGGTACGTTCATCAACCTTGGATTCGAGGTTGTCTTTTGCCAGAGCAAGTTCAGCGTTGGCTTTATCGAGATTTCGATACTGCTTCTCAATAACTTTATCAGCATAACGAACGATAAAATAAACAATCATGAACAGTGTAAAATAGCCACCGAAAACGTATAGATAATTGATGTATAAATCATTTTTTGAGGCTTTCACCAGATCAGTCACATCTGAATACAATTCAAATACAGCAATCACTTTTTTATTGTCTGAATAAATGGGAATGTAGGTCTCAACAATATCTCTGTTGTGCAAATCCCCGGATAAAGTGCGGAAAGTCCCTTTTAGCACCATCAGACTGGTCTTTTCGCCATTTTCAAAAGCATTAATAAGCGGTTGGCTAGGCGGCTTGATCACGCCGATTTCACTTTCATCGGACGAATAGACCGTCATGCCATCTTTGTTGAATAGTTTGACTTTTAAAATCGAATAGGTATCTGAAAGTTTCTTAAGTATCTGATCAACCTGGTGACGATTATCGTTATTTTTCAGGAACTCGACTTCCTGGCTATTTATGTTGATTAAATCAATGATTTGCGGCTTGAGCTGGTTACTCAAAAAGCCTGCCAGAATAAAGTTTTCGCGTTCCCCGACCATCTCAAGATGAGACATATCCCGATTGTAGACGCCATAGCCTAAAATCAAGGTAAAAATCAGGAAAGTCGCGCCCCCGGTGAGCAAAAAATAAGTCTTTAATTTAAAAAGTTTCATCAGCTCTTTCTTAATATTACATGATTGAAAAACATATCAACAACGGCGCCTGCAGGTCTGCTTTTTATTGATACTTACCTAGTAATGCCATAACCGTCGAGATGACCTCGGAACGCTCATAGGGCTTTGCCAGATAATCGTTCATACCCGCCTTTAAACAGGCTGTTTTATTTTCTACGCCCGGGTCAGCGGTCAATGCAATGATAGGCTTTAAAAAGCCTAGTCGCCGCAGTTTTTTGGCTGCCTCCAGCCCCCCCATCACCGGCATCAACACGTCCATTAACACAATATCAAAGCTATTCGATGATTTCGAGATGGTCGCTACCGCCTGTTCACCATTAACGGTCGTCACCACATAAGCACCTTCGGCAGCCAGCATGCGTTCAGTGATATCCGCGTTAAGTTTATTATCCTCGACCAGCAGAACCCTTACACCGTCTAGTTGTTTTTTCAGACGACCCGGCAAGGGCTTGATGAAACTGATAAGCATAGTCGGAGTCAGTGGCTTCACTAATACATGGTCAAGCACATCATCCTTGATGAGTTGTTTGGCTTTATTTGTGATGTCATCACTATCGGATAACAAAATAAGATGCGGATGATCCTGCGAAATCACACTGCTCAATAGCCAGATATTTTCCTCATCAAAACCATCCGGGAAACTATCGAGCAAGACATAATCGTAGCAACTATCCGCGTGCTCCGGAAAAGCCATAGTCAGGCGTTCTATGGCATCGGGTATATCCATGACATAGTCACAATCACAGGCAAATAATGAAAATAGCTTTTGCAGATTTTTTTGAGCCTGCAAACTCTCCACTAAACAGAGAAAACGGACTCGGTGAGCATCAGCTTCATTAGTCTTGTTAATCGGCTTAGTCTGCTCGATAAAATATGGCATCTGCAGTATAAAACCGAAACAACTGCCTTTATCCGGCTCGGACCGGACTTTAATCTGACCACCCATTAACTTGATGATTTTTTGACTGATGGATAATCCCAGCCCTGTACCCTCAAATTCACGGGTAATTGAAGTGTCAGCCTGAACAAAAGGGTCAAACAAATATGGCAACTGTTCATCAGCAATACCAATACCGGTATCTTTTACTTCAAAAGTGAACTGACATTCCGCTGATGATAAAAACTCCATCTGCAATGAGACTTCAACCCCGCCTTCACGGGTGAACTTGATGGCATTGTTGATCAGATTAATCATCACCTGTTTAAGCCGGGTTTCATCGCCATCAAGCATCACCCCTTCAACAATGTTATGCTCAAAAACCAATTTTATATTTTTACTATTAGCTATTGGCATTAGCATGGTTTCAATCATGCCAATCATATCGACAATCGAAAACCTGTCTTTAACAAGAATCATGCGCTGTGATTCAATGCGTGAAAAATCAAGAATGCCATTGATAATTTTCAACAGGTGTTTAGCTGCATCAATAGCTTTGTGCGTATATGTTATTTGCTCGCTATCAAGCCGGGTATCAGATAACACCTGCAACATACCTATGACACCATTTAATGGTGTACGCAGCTCATGGCTCATATTAGAGACAAATTCGGCGCGTGCATGAGCTGCCTGTTCCGCTTTATTTTTTTCGTCTTCAAGTTGAGCAGTGCGTTGTTGTACAAGAATTTCAAGTTCTTTCGCGGCATTATCTTGTTGTACTAAAACACTTTTTTTATACTCGTCTTCAAGCAGGGCTTCGCGAACCTGTTGCTCTTGCGCGGCTAAATCTTCCAGTTTTCGTCTATAGCGAATCGCCAGCACAAAAGAAAAAATCAGACTTTCCAGCATGCCTGCAATCAGAATAGAGTATTGAAATTCACTGTCCAGCAACCCATTAAAATAAGCCAGATACATCAAGGTGCCCGCAAGAAATACACCCCATGCGATAGCTATCGGCTTAGATAAATAATGTCCGGCTCTAAGCGCCTGATAAATAATCAGCATATAACCGGCAACGATGATAATGCCACCACCAAAGTAAGCATAAAACTGCAAGGCAAATTCATTACCAACCAGTAAGAATGGAACATGTAGCAAGACCACCACGACAATCATTTTTGCCGCATTATCAATAAGCCTGGAATTAAGATCAGCAAATAGATCTCTTAAAAACAGGGCCCCGAATAAATAAAAAAACACGCCGCCCATAAACAGGATTACGATAGAATAATTTGCCAGCATATCTGAATATACAAACAAACCATGAACAGCAAAGGCATTACTCAAGATGCCAAGCTGATAAAAAAAATAGTTCTTAAATATTGCGTCTTTGCTGGAAATCCATAGAAAAAGGTTATAAAGCAACAAAGTTACAATCAATACGATGCCAGCCGTTTTGAAGATGGCCGATTTGATCAGCAACGCGTGAAAATCCGGACCGGATAACACCTTTAACGCCAGATTGATTTCGTGTGCACTCTTTACTTTGAGATAAACATCCTGTTGCAGGTTGGCAGCTAAATTAATCTTGAAAACAATATCTTCAAATTGTTCAGCACGTTGGGATAATGGCACTGAATAGCCATTGGCCATTGATTGCAACTGCCCTGAAGTATCCAGCCAGTAAGCCGTCACGGATTGTAGTAGCGGGCTGACAAAATGGATATATCGATGAGTTGGAGAGTTGTCCTGATTGTTTAGGGTCAGCTTGAGCCACCAGACAGAATCACTATAACCAATATGAGTATTTTCGCTGGCTGAAAACAGGCTATGCTGCTTTTCCATGACTTCATCTATGGACAACAGGCCTTGTTCATCTTCCCAAAGTTCAATCGCATGTGCATTGCATACCTGCAACAGCAGTCCCGCAAAAAAAATCAACAGTATCGAGGTGTTTAGTGAAGACTTATGATGAATGTGTTTTCGCATATCTGAAATTATAGAGACAAAAAACACTTCATGGTCATAACCACTTTGCCATTGTGGTAAACATAATCTGCGGATCGATAGGCTTGGCAATATGATCATTCATGCCAGCTTCGAGCACCATTTCACGATCCCCCTTAAGTGCATTGGCGGTCAACGCGACGATCGGCAATTTTTTGAATTTATCCTGTTTTCTGATTTGGCGGGTTGCCTCGTAACCGTCCATAACCGGCATCTGGCAATCCATGAGTACCAGATCAAAGGCCTGCTGCTGTAAAAGTGCCAATGCCTGCTCACCATTCTCAGCCGTCTGCACCTCAATAGCCTGCCCCTCGAGCAAAGCGACAACCAGTTCCAGATTGATTTCATTATCTTCGACCACCAACAGTTTTTTGTTTTTCAGCCGACTTAACGCTTCATCCAGTTTTTCCTGATTATTGATATGGCTGTTATTGTGTCGATGATGGGTACTGCCCGAGGGTATGCCATAGGGCAGCTCAAAAGAGAAAGTACTACCCTGATGCTCGATACTCTGAACCCATATTTTACCGTGCATCATTTCACAAAGTTTTTTGGAAATACTTAAACCCAGTCCGGTACCACCATATTCGCGGGTTGTAGAGGCATCTGTCTGACTAAAAGGTATAAATAATTTACGCTGCTGTTCCTGATTCATGCCGATACCGGTATCAGCCACCCAGAATTTCAACACCACCTGATCTTTATTTTGGGACTGGATATCTATGCCAATATTAATCCGGCCACCTTTGGGGGTGAATTTGACAGCATTATTACCCAGATTAATCAGTATCTGACCAAGTCTAAGCGGGTCGCCGGTCAAGAGGTTCGGTACATCATCAACAATCTCGTAATGCAAATGAATGCCTTTTTCTTCACATTTGAGACTGAGTATGTTCTGTACATTATGAATCACATCATCGAGCAGAAAATCAATGTTTTCTATTTCCAGTTTGCCTGATTCAATTTTGGAAAAATCGAGAATATCATTCAGGATACCCAGTAATCCGTTACCGGCTGCATAGACATTATTAAGATATCTTGTTTGCTGCTGATCAAGTTTCGTCTTCAACACCAATCCAGTCATACCGATAATCGCATTCATCGGCGTACGGATTTCGTGACTCATATTGGCAAGAAAACGGCTTTTGGCCCGACTGGCATTTTCAGCTTTCTCGGTCAATTCGCGTAAGGCTTTTTCTGTTTCGACCTTCTCAGTAACATCCTGTAATGTGCCGGCCATGCGGATTGGCCAACCATCTTCTGCATAGTGAATAAAACCTGCTCCCAAAACATATCGAATCTGCTTATCACCATAGACGATCCTATGCTCGCATTTATAGGGTTGGTGCTCTTCAATGGCTTGTTTTATCGCCTGATTAACCATTTCACGATCGTCTTCATGAACCGCATTAATGAAAACTTCATAAGTCGGTTCAACTGAAAATGGTTCCAGCCCCACAAGACGATAATGTTCCTCAGTCCATATCAGCTTACCGGTGACAATATCCCAGTTATAACTACCAATCGCTGCCAGGCGCTGTGCCTCGTTTAGATTATTAGCGGTTTCCTCCAGCGCTGCAGTACGTTGTGAAACCTGTTTTTCGAGATCGTCAGAATAGACTTGCAGAGCATCGGTACGCTGATCAAAAGCCTGTGCAAGAGCCTCCAGTTCATCATCCGTTCCTAACGGACTGCATCGGACACTGGCATCATCAATAGATTGTTTGACTCTCTTATATAAGGTTAAAACAGGATTAGCCAGACTATTGCCCATCCATACCGCGGCAACTACTGCGATGATAATAATCAGCAGGGCAATGCCGGTAATCTTGTTAAGCACACTCCATGCTGCCTCATCGGTCAAACTGCTCAACTCACCAAATTGCAGGGATATATTCAAACTCTGTAGACGTGGATAGCTTTTATCCGCCGCGACTTCTGCAAAAAAGTAATCGTTATTTTCGTCTTTACCAATATTACTGAGTTCACCTTTCTCGTTTTTCACTATCAGATAACCTTCTGATAAAGGCGGGGCATTTCGCATTGCAATAGCATGCAAATCAAAGGTCACAATAATCGCCCCCTGCGTAGTCTGGTAATACTCGATGGGAACCACAAACGCTAGTTGACCGAGATCGGTGATGAACATCGACAGATCAGCCTGGGCCAGCGCAACCCGTAACTCAAGCATGTCGTTGTAGGCCGGCAAATCAATGCCCGATTCAAAAATAGGCTGTCCATCAAAATCCACCAAACCAAAGGCTGTCACATCACGCCCTTCAGCAAAGTTCTCAGCAAGACGAGGTAAATCTTTGAGTCTGTCTTCAGGATTGATCAGACTTTCTATAACAAATGGATTAACTGCCAGACGTTCGGTATTTTCCTGCAAATAAGCTAATCTTTGCTCAAACAGCGCCAATACCGCTTCTGCCCGGTCATACAAATGCAATCTCGAGCTTTGTTTCATGGTCTGCTGTAACAGCATAAAAAGAACCACGCCAAGCAACAGCATGGATAACGCGGTAAATCCGGCAAATTGCAGAATCAGTCTTTTTTTAATGTCACCTTTATGCGGCTTATAATTTTCCATCTACTGTGTCGTCGCAGGACTAGATGCCTGAATAATTTCATAGGCCTTAGACAGGATCTCGGCGCCGATAATCAGCTTGAACTGATCAGCGATGTCACGGGTTTTTTCTTCAAAAAGCTGTCGCTGCTCAGGCGTGAGTTTTTCCACGATCACACCGGCCTGTTCTATAACGGCAATAAATTCAGCTTCTTTGCGGAGGGTTTCCTGACGTTGCCATTGCGTCACTTTGGTTACCGCATCTTTCAGGATTTGCTGTATATCCTGCGGCAAATCATCATAGACCTTGCTACTGAAAGACAGCACATACCCTAGATAGGCATGACTACTTAAGGTTATGTGTGACTGCACCTCATGAAAGCCCATGTTTACGATAGCGACCAGTGGATTTTCCTGACCATCAACCACCCCATCGGCAAGTGCCTGTCGGGTCGCATGAAAATCTATTGGCACAGGCGTAGCGCCCAGGGCCTTGAACTGTTCCATAATAATGCGGCTTTTCATTACCCGCATTTTCATACCGCTAAAATCATCCGGTGTTGTCAGGCTTTTATTGGCGGTAAAATGCTTGAAACCATTTTCCCAGAAAGTCACACCTGTCAGGTTAATATTTCTGAGTTTTTTCAATAAAAGCTGACCGGGTTCGCCATCCAGTACGGCGTAGGCTACCTCACGATCAGGAAACAAAAACGGCAAATCGGCAAATTGCATAGCCGGCACCGGCACGCTCATTTTTGCCGTAGGCGTCAGCAGGATATCCAGCTCTCCGGCTCGCGCCATCTCAACCATATGATGATCATTACCCAATTCCTGATTAGGAAAAACCGTGACACTGACCCGCCCCTGAGTCTGCCTGAAAACTTCTTCTGCAAACATGATTGCGGCCTTATGCATGCCGCTGTTAATAGGGAGATTATGGCCAAAACGCAGATTATATTCAGATTGCGAGGATTTTTTTTCCAGCTCAGCATTGCTGGTGGCAGTTTTCTGATTCGTATGTGGCGCCTGAATAAAAAAATAGACAATAACCCCGATCATCAAGGCCAGAATCAGAGAGGTCAGAATTTTGTTGTTCATCAGTTTTTTCCGATTACATGAAGTCATCATCCCAGGATCGACATGCAATATACAATTAACCGCCCCATTTCCCTAATGGACCATGATAATTAGTGCAATTAAATTATTCCCAGCCGAAAACACAGGCATCGCCACCCGGGCCGTCAAAGACGAAATCTGTTATTGGCTGCAACAACATATGCATTACTATAGCGCGTATGATGCAAACTGATGTAATTGTTATTGGCGCCAGCGCTTCGGGTTTAATGTGTGCCATTGAAGCAGGCAAACGCGGCCGTCGTGTCATTGCACTGGATCACGCGAACAAGTCCTGCAAAAAAATTCTGATTTCCGGTGGTGGTCGCTGTAATTTTACCAATCTCGACATCAGTGCCGAAAACTATATTTCGCATAATCCGCATTTTTGTAAATCGGCTTTCAGCCGTTTTTCCCAATGGGACTTTATCGGCATGGTTGAAAAATATCAAATTGCCTACCATGAGCGTGATCATGGTCAGTTATTTTGTGATGAAAGTGCCAAACTGATCCGCGACATGCTCGAATCCGAATGCGAAAAAGCCGGCGTCCATATTCAGCTTGAAACCGAGATTATTCAGGTCAACCAAATCCCGCTGGGCTTCGAAGTCACCACCAACCGCGGCAAACTCCATGGTGAGTCACTGGTAATTGCCAGCGGCGGCATTTCCATTCCAAAAATGGGTGCCACTCCTTTAGGTTACAAGATTGCCGAACAGTTCGGTCTTAATGTATGTCAGCCATTTGCCGGCTTGGTGCCTTTTACCCTGCATGATCACGATAAAGCCCGCTTTGCGCCATTGTCAGGGATTGCTCTCGACTGCGAAGTCAGCTTCCGGCAGCAAAGCTTTCGTGAGAACCTGTTATTTACGCATCGCGGTTTAAGCGGCCCGTCCATGCTGCAGATTTCGTCTTACTGGCGGGCTGGTGAAACTCTGCATGTCAACCTTTTACCGGATATCGACCTCAACCAGGTTCTGGAGCAATACAAGCAGCAATCCAGTCGGCTACAGATCAAGACGATTCTCGCCCAGCATTTGCCCAAACGTCTGATAGTCGCGCTGATCGATGTAAAATTACTCGAGCAGACAGCCGCAAATCTATCGTCTCAGCAACGTCTGCAGATAGCCGGATCTATTCACGACTGGCAGATCAAGCCTAATGGCACTGAAGGCTATCGCACCGCAGAAGTGACAGTTGGCGGCGTAGATACCAACGAGCTGTCATCCAAAACCATGCAAAGTCACAAAATCAATGGGTTGTATTTTGTCGGTGAAGTTGTTGATGTGACCGGCTGGTTAGGCGGTTATAACTTTCAGTGGGCCTGGTCATCAGGCTGGTGCGCCGGGCAGTATGTCTAGGCCCGGCGTGGATTAGTCCAACATCTGGCTAAAGGGAATATAAGCAACCTGATCACCGGGCAATACGGGGGTATTTTCAGGTATGACGACCAATCCATCAGCCCAACTGGTTGACATCAGCACACCCGAGCTTTGGCTGGGATAAATATCCACTTGTGCATGACCATCTGCAGAAGTCACCAATCGAGCCCGGGCAAACTCCCGGCGCTTGTCCGGTTTGCCCCAGGTAAATGCCGAGGTCACAGTCATTGCCTGAGGCAGAAGATCTTTGCGGCCCTGCATTTTTTTCAGAAAAGGACTGACCATCAGGCTGAACGTGGCAAACACAGAAACCGGGTTGCCGGGCAGGCCGATAAATGATGCGCCATTGACCAGTCCTAATGCCAGAGGTTTACCGGGTTTGATATTCAACTTCCACATGCGCAGTTCACCAAGCTGTTCAATGGCATTTTTAACGTGATCTTCTTCACCGACGGAAACTCCTCCGGAAGTAATCACCAGATCAGCCTGAGCACATGCGTCCAGTATTGCCTGTTTGGTCTGTTCAAGAGTATCGCCGACGATGCCGAGATCGATAATCTCACATTGCATGCCGTTAAGCAGACCGTTCAGGGTGTATCGATTGGAATCATAAATTTTCCCGGGCGGAAGCGGATGTCCGGGTTCGATCAATTCGTCTCCGGTAAAGAAGATGCCGACCCTGACTTTACGTTTGACTTTAACATGGCTTTTGCCGACGGATGCTGCCAGTCCCAGCTCCTGTGCCCGCAAATAAGTGCCGGCAGCGATAACAGTTTGCTGCTTTTTTATATCCTCGCCGGCGCGGCGGATATTCTGCCCCCGGTTAACCGCGCAGGAAAACACCAGATCATCGCCTTCAACGCTGGTTTGTTCCTGCATAATCACTGCATCGGCACCGGCTGGAATGATTGCTCCGGTAAAGATGCGTGCTGCGGTGCCGGCTTCCAGAGTCTGCCCGACTTCACCTGCGGCGATACGCTGGCTGATTTTCAGACGGCTTTCACCGTCCCGGTTGACATCTTTGAACTGTATGGCATATCCATCCATGGCAGAGTTATCTGCGGGTGGTACATCGATATCGGAAACGATATCCTCTGCCAAGATGCGTCCCAAGGCTTCATTGAGTGGCAACTGTTCAGTTTCTGTCACCACTTGCGCCTGTGCCAGCAGTGTTTCGATCGCTTCCTCATAGGGTGCCAATGGCTGCTGTTCAACAGCATCGCAACCACATCCGCTATGCGCTGTCATTATTCCGCCTCCTTGAAGCGCGGCATGATTTCTACCAGGTTACAAGGCATGTGCCTGACATCAAGCTGGTGTTTGATAATGCCATCCCAGCCATCTTTGCACGCCCCGGTCGAGCCCGGCAAACAGAAAATTGGCGTTCCGTTTGCCAGTCCGGCAATAGCGCGTGACTGTACGGTTGAGGTTTTTATCAGTTCATAGGAAAGCATGCGAAAGACCTCTCCAAAGCCGTCGATGGTTTTATCAAACAATGGCTGTACGGCTTCTGGAGTGATGTCTCTGCCGGTCAATCCGGTGCCACCGGTTGTGACGACTGCATGTACATTTTCATCGGCAATCCAGCGTGAGATCACTTCCCGAATCTTATAGCGGTTATCCGGCACTATGGCTTTTTCGGCCAGGGTATGGCCGGCTTCCTGTAATTTTTTGACCAGTATATTGCCGGACTTATCATCCGCTTCGGTTCGGCTGTCCGATACTGTCATGATGGCGATATTTAAGGCAACAAATGGTGTTTTTGAAGAAGCGCTCTGGCTCATGGGTGATGTCCGGATTTGTTATTAACTTTTACAAGTATGCCTAGATGATTTTTATCAGGCAACGTCAGTCATTATCAGGGAATTTCACGGCGTTTACTTTTGCAATCATCGGTAAAAAAGAATTCAGTTACCGGAACAGGCAGGACAATCCGGTTTACAGGGAATCTGCACCGCTTGCCAGTGCATATGCAAAGCATCAAACAACAACAGCCTGCCCTGCATCGCCTCCGCTTTACCGATCAAAATCAACAAAGCCTGCAAAGCTTGCATAGTCCCTAAAACCCCGACAACAGGACCAAGAATACCCTCCGACTCACAAGTAATCGCAGATTCATATTCTTCGGAGTAGACACATTGATAACAGGGCACACCCGCTGCCGGAATATAACTCATAATCTGCCCGGACAAACGCACCGCCGCTGCTGATACCAGAGGTTTACGCTGCCTGACACATTGACGATTGACCGCAAAGCGCGTAGCGAAGTTATCACTGCAGTCTAGCACTATGTCTACCGCAGAAATCTCAACCGCCAGCCGGTCTTCATCCATTTCGTGGTCAATTGTCACAACCCGGCATTGCGGATTATTACGTTTGATCGTGTCAGCCGCAGAGTGCGTTTTTAGCTGACCAATATTTTCCTGCGCGTGAATCACCTGACGCTGCAGATTGGATTCCTCAACCACATCAAAGTCAGATAAACGTAATTCCCCGATACCGGCGGCAGCCAGATACAACGCAGCCGGAGAGCCTAAGCCCCCCATGCCAATAATTAACACTTTAGCCGCAGCAATCTTCTCCTGACCTTCAAGACCAACCTGAGGCAGCTTGATTTGACGGCTGTAGCGCGATTCATCAACCGGGTGCATGCAGTTTAGCCACCACCTTTATGAAAATATTTGAAAAAAGAACTGAAAAACCGTTGCTCACTATCAGCATCACCCTGTAAACAAACAAAACTGACCTGCAGCACGGGAAGCTGTAACAGCCCGAGCTGACGAGGCGCTAATGGCTGAATATTGATCTGCATCTGCAGGTCGGACGTTTCATCAGTAATCAACCATTGATGCCTAGCCCGGGCATGACAACGCCAACTGGTCGCTGCCGAGGTAAAGCCGGCATGCAGAGCGCGATCAAACTCCGCTTCGGTATACCCCATCTGATATTGATACTGCCCCGGAAGGTACATCAGCCACCGGCGACCGGTGGCCATACAGAGACAGTATCGTTCTCGCTCAGACGGTGAGTTCTACGGTCTTCACCGCAAACAAATTTGCCATTAGCCAGCACCAGATGCGCATCTTGAGCACTGATGCCAAAATGATCAATAACCTGCTGCACAGTGGTGTCGTCGGCAAATGACATCTGCCGCCGGAAACGGTGATTTCCGGGTGGCAATAATGCTGTCAGTGAAGCATAAAGTTCAACGTTAAGATTCATAGCTTAATCAAATGTATGCCAGTTCCTGGGTACAAGCCATATAAGCTTCAACAAAACTCAACGGATCTTCAATCAGACGTTCTTTCCATTCGCCCAGAGAAATTTTACTTTCGATCAGACCACGTAAAACGCCAATATGCTGAGTCATGCCGGTACAACTCGCACCGACCAGCAGGTCACCATCAAACTG
>Ga0181565_10001452_pt1 | contig 18059 bp, 14 predicted proteins | sample 101ome_16_FD_129661 | JGI IMG/M metagenome (GOLD analysis project Ga0181565, IMG submission 129661) | Coastal salt marsh microbial communities from the Groves Creek Marsh, Skidaway Island, Georgia - 101401AT metaG (megahit assembly) | ecosystem: Environmental > Aquatic > Marine > Intertidal... | reverse complement strand
TCCTGAATCTGTGATGCTGATCCAGTTTTTAGGTATTTTATTTCAACTCCATTATCCAAAGTTTTTTCTTTATCAACGCATGAAAACATTAATATTGTTAAAGAAAGAAGTATTATATTTTTTTTCATATTAGTAATTTAAGTCCTTTGAGTATTTTGATATATCCTTTAAAAATTTTTCCAAAGCTACTGAAAGTTTATCTTCTAAGCTTCCACCTGCAGCATTTTTATGTCCTCCGCCATTAAAATATTTTTTAGCAAACTCATTAACGGAAAACTGGCCTATTGACCTAAATGAAAACTTAATTCTTTCTTTTGTTTCAATTATTAAAACCGCCATGTTAACATTACTTATTGATAGCGCATAATTAACAAGACCTTCAGTATCACCTTTTTTAAAGTTGTGATCTTTTAAATCTTTTCTTGACAATACAATATATGCTGCATTTCCGTTAGAAATTACTTCTAATTTTTCAGATAGGGCATATCCAATGAGTTTAAGCTTATCTAATGAGTTTGAGTCATATATTTTATTATTAATAAACCCTATGTCGACCCCCCTAATCATCAAATCTGAAACAATTTTATGAACTTTAGGAGACATCGAAAATTTAAATGATCCAGTATCTGTTAATATTCCTGTATATAATGCCTCTGATATGTCTTTATCAACAGCATTTGAATCAAGCTCAATTAAAAAATTATAGACTAATTCAGCAGTAGCTGAAGCTTTTACGTCATGAATTTTGAAATCATAAAAATCACTTGGATCTAGATGATGATCTATCAATACTTTTTTTGCTTTAGACTCTGAAATATAATCTCCAAGTTCATTAATTCTATTAAGATTATTGAAATCTAAACAAAAAATTAAAGAAGCATTTTTAATTTTATCTTGAGATTCATTTTTAGAATTAGAATAATTTATAATAAGTTCATCATTTTTCATCCATTTTAGGAAATCTGGATAATCATTTGGGACTATTACAGATACATCATGGCCCATTTTGATCAAAAAATTCAGTAGTGCTACAGATGATCCAATTGCATCTCCATCCGGGTTAACATGAGTAGTAATTACCACATTCTGTTTTGCACTCAACAAATTTTTTAGTTCTTGCATTTCAATTATTTAGCATGCAAAAGTCCATAAATAATATTGAAAAGTAAAATTTATTATCGAATTAAGAGTCCTTTTTAATTTGAATACAATATTATATGTTTGCAAAAAAAAACGATGAGTGGAAATAAGACTTTTACAATAATTAAACCAGATGCATTCAAATCAGGATATTCTGGCCCAATAATTAAAATGATCGAAGATGCAGGCTTCTCATTAAAAAATATGAGACTTGTAAGATTAGATCAAGAATCTGCAGGTAAATTTTATGCAGTACATGAAGACAAACCTTTTTTTGGAAGATTATGTGATTATATGTGCTCAGGATCGATTATTGTTATCGAGTTAGAAAAAGAAAATGCAGTAGAGGATTTTAGAAAATTAATTGGAGCAACTAATCCAGAAAATGCTGAAGAAGGAACAATCAGAAAGCTTTATGCAACTTCAATTGAAGCTAATGCTATTCACGGATCTGATTCTGATGAAAATGCTGAAATTGAGATTAATTTCTTTTTTTCATAAATCTACTTAGCCTTAGATATCCAGAAATTATTTAAACCATTTCCAATTGATAATTTGATTTTAGCGTCTTGAATAAGTTCAAGAATTGCGAGAAAATTATAAATCACCAATATTTTTAATGGATTTTCTTCAATTAGTTTTGAGAAAGCAACTTTAGATTTTGATTTAAGAAGATTAATAATAAATTTTTTCTGTTCAGGTATAGTATAAGGGTAATTGTAAATTTCATGCTTAGGCTTATTCTGCTCAACATTATACTTATCAATAGCGTTTTTGAATACAACTAGTAACTTATACAAATCGATATCTTGAAGTTCAGTCTCGACCTTTGCTCTTTCTCCAATCACATTTAACTCTGAAAATAAATTTCCCCTAGATACTTTTTCTTGTCTATATTCTTCCAGCTTAGAAAAGTCATCAATAACTGACTTGTATTTCTTATACTCAATAAGGTGCTCTACTAATTCCTCTCTTGGGTCAATTTCGTTTCCTTCTTCATCAACTGAAAGTCTGGGAAGAAGCATTCTTGATTTTATCCTCATTAATGTAGCAGCAACAACAATAAACTCACTTGCAACTTCAATATTCATTTTCTCAAGGTCAGATATATACTCAAAAAAATCGTTGGTTATTTCTGAGATAGGAATATCCATAATATCTAACTCATCTCTCTCAATAAAGAAAAGTAGCAGATCAAATGGACCTTCAAACAACGGAATTTTTATTTCATAACTCATTAGAAAATAAACACTAAAATTTTAATGTAAGGAATTAAAATAAAATTAATACTTTATAATAAAATTAATAGATTTATAAACTAATAATTGAAAAAAGAGTATAAGTATATCACACCCTATATGAATAAAACAACATTTAAAACTCTTGATAAAATTGATTTTCCTGCAGATTTAAGGAAGCTCGAAAAGAAGGATCTTAAAAATGTATGTGAAGACCTCAGAAATTTCATAATTAATTCTATCTCTGAGAATGGTGGACACTTCGGAGCAAGTTTAGGAGTAGTAGAACTTACAGTTGCATTACATTATGTTTACAACACACCAGAGGATAAAATTGTTTGGGATGTTGGTCATCAAGCTTATGGTCATAAAATATTAACAGGTAGGAAAGATAATTTCCATACTAATCGAGTATATAAAGGACTATCAGGCTTCCCTAAAATTTCTGAAAGCGAGTATGATACATTTGGTGTAGGTCACTCCTCTACCTCAATCTCTGCTGCATTGGGTATGGCTATTGCAGCGAAGCTCAATAATGACATGCAAAGACAACACATTGCAGTAATTGGTGACGGAGGGATGACTGGAGGCATGTCTTTTGAAGGTATGAATCATGCAGGAGATACTAATGCTAACGTAACAATTATTTTAAATGATAATTGCATGTCAATTGATCCAAATGTTGGTGCCTTAAAAAAATATTTAACAGATATTTCTACTTCTCCAGCTTTCAATAATATTAGGAATGATATTTGGAAAGTTTTAGGAAAATTAAAAAATGTTGGAGAAAGTGCACGGGGAGTTGCAAAAACAGTAGAAAAAAGTTTAAAGTCATTTGTGTTAGATAACTCTAACTTATTTGAAGCTCTAAACTTAAGATACTTTGGACCTATTGACGGTCATGATGTTGACCACCTTGTTAAAACTCTAGAAGATTTAAAAAAAATACCTGGCCCAAAGCTTTTACATTGCATAACTAAAAAAGGAAAAGGATATTCGTTAGCTGAACAAGACCAAACTAAATGGCACGCTACAGGGAAGTTTGATGTAGAATCTGGTAAAAGTTTAGCTATAAAAACAGCAAAGAAATCTCCTCCAAAATACCAAGATGTTTTTGGTAATACTATTGTAGAGCTAGCTGAAAAAAACAAAAAAATTGTTGGTGTCACTCCTGCTATGCCTTCAGGGTCATCATTAAATATTATGATGAGAAAAATTCCTGATAGAGCATTTGATGTTGGTATTGCAGAGCAACATGCTGTCACATTTAGTGCAGGTTTAGCAACACAAGGGATGATACCTTTCTGTAATATATATAGCACCTTCATGCAAAGAGCATATGACCAAGTTATTCATGATGTATGTATACAAAAACTTCCAGTAATATTTTGTTTGGATAGAGCTGGTGTTGCAGGTTCAGATGGGCCTACCCACCATGGAGCTTATGATATAGCATATATGAGATGTATTCCTAATATGATTGTATCTGCACCAATGAATGAATCTGAGTTAAGAAATTTAATGTATACTGCTCAACACACTAATGAGAATCCATTTACAATTAGATATCCTAGGGGGAAAGGAGTCCAGACAAATTGGGAGACTGAAATGGAACTCATTGAAATTGGAAAAGGAAGAACAGTCTGTGAAGGAAAAGATATTGCTATATTATCAATTGGTCACATTGGTAACTACGCCTCAAAGGCCATAAAAAAATTAAATGAAAATGATATTTTTCCATCTCACTATGATATGAGATTTGTAAAACCTTTAGATGAAAATCTATTACATGAAATTCTTAAAAATCATAAGTACATTTTAACTGTAGAAGATGGGTGTATAATGGGAGGATTTGGGTCTGCAATTATCGAATTTATGGCTGATAATAATTATAAAAATTCTATTCAAAGATTAGGGATACCAGATAGAATCATAGAACACGGCTCACAAGATGAACTATATAATGAGTGTTTTTATGATGATAAAGCTATTTATGATTTCTGTAGAAAAATGTTAGATCACCAGGGAAGTATCTACGAGGAAGTAACCATCTAGCTATTTATTAATAAGTCAAGTTCTTTAACAAAGTGGTAAACCTCTTTATAAGAATTATAAAGTGGAACAGGCGCAACTCTTAAAACATTAGGCTTTCTAAAATCAATAACAAATTTTTTATTTAACTCTTTGAATATATTTTCTGAATTTTTATGAAAATATAGGGATAGTTGAGCCCCTCTTTTTGCTGGGTTTTCAGGGGTTATTATATCAAAGTATTTTGAATAATTCTTAATGTTAATTAATCCATCATAAAGAAATTTTGTGAGTGATTTAGATTTATTGAAAATATTCTTTAAGCCAACTTTTTTAAATATTTCTAGGGATGCTAAATGAATATCTAATAGAATTACTGGAGGATTACTTATTACCCAACCTTCTGCAGATATATCTGAATCAATATTTTTCTTCATTTCAAATCTTGTTGATAATTTATTTCCCCACCATCCATCTAACCTTCTTTCTACTTTATTGAAATGTTTTGCATTAACATAAATTCCTGAAATTCCACCTGGACCTGAATTCAAATATTTGTAACTACACCAAGAGGCAAAATCAATTTGTAAGTCACTTAAATTAATAGGAACATTACCAATTGCATGCGCAAAATCAACTCCTAATATTATATTATACTTTCTACACACGTTGGAAATTTTTTTAATATCTATGAGCTGTCCAGAATAATATTGAATCCCTGGAAGTAAGACTAAGTTTAATTCATCTTTGTTTTTTTCTATTTTTTCGACTATTTCATCTTCATCTAATATATTATTTTTAGGTTCTATTAGTATAAGAGATGACTCATCTAAATGATGTAATTTTAAATGAGAGTTTACTACATACCTATCAGAAGAGAATGCATGGTTCTCAATCATAATTTTTGTTTTTCTTTTACTAGGGTTATAGAAAGAAACCATTAAGAGATGAAGATTAACAGTTAGAGCATTCATTATTGCTAACTCACTAGTTGTACATCCTAAAAAGTCTTTTAAAATAAATTTTATTTTATCTTGAATTTCTATCCATGGATATTCACCAGAAAAATGAGATTCAACAGCTGAATTCTTCCATTGCTTTAAATGAGAATCAATTTTATCCTTAATTGATTTATGTTGAAGACCAAGTGAATTTCCACAAAAATAAATTTTATCACTTTTATTACCATCTCCATACTCAAATTCATTTTTTACCCATGATATTTGATCTAAGGAATCCATTTTTAAAGCATCATCTTTTTTCATATATTGAATATAAATAATTAAGAAAATAAAATCATGGATCTTTCATTAAAAGGTAAAAGAGCAATTGTTTGTGGTAGTACTCAAGGAATAGGAAAATCAATAGCAATTAAACTAGCAGAGCATGGAGCTGCAATTACACTAATTGCAAGAAATGAGAAAAAATTAATAGATGTTATTGATGAATTGAAGAATACAAGTTCAATGGAACATAATTTTATTGTTTCTGACTTTAATGATTTAAATACATTAGAAAAAAAATTTACAGATTTCATTAATAAAGATTTTAAACCAACAATTCTTATCAATAATACAGGTGGACCACCCCCCGGTGAAATTTCAAAAGCGAGTAAAAAAGATTTTAAAGATTACATGAGTATGCACCTGCATACAAGTCATTTTCTATCAACATCTCTACTACCAATTATGAAAAAAGAAAGTTATGGAAGGATTGTAAATATAATTTCTATCTCAGTAAAAGCACCCATTGATAATCTTGGAGTTTCTAATACAGTTCGATGGGCAATGGCTAGTTGGGCAAAAACGTTATCTAATGAAGTTGCTGAATATGGAATAACTGTTAATAATATTTTACCTGGATTCACTGATACAGAAAGACTTAGAAGTCTTATGAAAAATAGAGCTTTATCATCAAACACATCAACAGAAGAAATTACAAATAATACAATATCAAATATTCCAGCAAAAAGATTTGGTAAACCCGAAGAAGTTGCAGACGCAACAGCCTTTTTATGTAGTAAAGCTGCTAGCTACATTAATGGTATAAATTTACCAGTTGATGGTGGATTTTCTAAAAGTCTGTAAAGACTCATTTCGAAAGGAATATGAATAAAACAAAAGCAATTAAATACGCCCAAGATTTTATTATTTCTGATGGTCATATCGACTTACCATTCAGATTAAATAAAGAAGGATTATTATTTAATAAAAATATAGATCTAAACTATGAGACTAATGGGAATTTTGATATCCCAAAAGCAAAAAGAGGAGGCTTAAATTGTCCGTTTATGGCAATATATATTCCCTCAGAAAAAAAAGAAAATGAAGCTTATCAATTTGCTAACTCATTAATTGATCTTATGGAGAATGTTATAAACAGTAACAAAGATTTCAATTTTGCTTATTCACCTTCTGATGTTTTAGAAAACTTTAAAAATGGTAAAATTTCATTGCCGATGGGTATGGAAAATGGTTCAGCTCTAGGAAATGAAATCAAGAATTTAGATTATTTTTTTAAAAGAGGAATAAGATATATAACGCTTACACATGCAAAGAATAATCAAATCTGTGATTCATCATATGAAAAAGAAAAAAAATGGGGAGGATTAAGTGATTTTGGAAAACTCTTGGTTAAAGAAATGAATAGTATTGGGATGATGATTGATGTTTCTCATGTTTCAGATGACACTTTTTTTGACATTGTAAAAATTTCAAATAAACCTATAATAGCTTCTCATTCTTCTCCGAGAGTTTTAACGCCCGGTTTTGAGAGAAATTTAAGTGATGAAATGATTGAGTTAATAGCTAAAACCAATGGAGTTATTTTAATCAATTTTGGATCTTCATTTGTTAACTCTAAATCCAATAAAATATTTACTGATATAAATGATGATGTTGAAAAGTGGAGAGTTGAAAAAAAATTAAAATCAGACGACAAAGAAGTTGAAGAATACAGAGATCAATTAATTAATAAATTAAATCCATTTGCAGACATTGAAGATGTCTTAGACGCAATAGATCATGTTTATAATTTAGTTGGTGATGATTATATTGGTTTTGGATCCGACTATGACGGACTCGGTAATACCCTACCTAAAAATCTAAAAGATGTATCAACATATATTAATCTTATAGAAGGTCTAATTAAAAGAGCCTACAGCAAAGAAAGTATTGAAAAAATATGTTATAAAAACTTTTTCAGAGCATGGAATGCTAACCTCCAAAATCATCAAATCTGATATTTTCATCAGGAACACCCATATCCTCTAGCATCTGAAGAACAGCTTGATTCATTAATGGTGGACCACATAGATAATACTCTACATCTTCAGGTTCCTTGTGCTTACTCAGATAGTTATCATAAAGTACCTGATGAATAAAACCAACATATCCATCTTTTTTATCTTCTAATTTCTTCTTTATTTCCCAATTATCTTCAGGAAGAGGCTCTGAAAGGCCAACAAAGAAATTGAAGTTTTTAAAATCTTTTTCTATTTTTCTGAAATGATCCATATAGAATAATTCTTTCTTAGATCTACCTCCATACCAATAAGAAACCTTTCTTTTTGTTTTCTGAGTATGGAACAAGTGGAAGATATGTGATCTTAATGGTGCCATACCTGCACCTCCTCCAATGTAAATCATTTCTCTTTCTGTTTCATTAATATGAAATTCTCCATAAGGTCCTGATATGGTAATTTTATCTCCAGGTTTTCTTGAGAAAACGTAAGATGAACATATTCCTGGATTAACTTCCATCCAATCATTTTTAACTCTATCCCAAGGTGGAGTTGCTATTCTAATGTTTAACATTATTATATTTCCCTCTGCAGGATGATTAGCCATAGAATAAGCCCTAAATATTGGCTCATCATTTTTCATTTTTAAAGGCCATAAATTAAATTTATCCCAATCGCTTTTAAATACATCTTCTTTATGTCCTAAATCAGGATGAGGAGTTATATCCATATTTTTAAAATCAATTTCTGTTTCAGGAACATCAATTTGAATATAACCACCAGACTCAAAATTTAAAGTTTCACCGGGAGGAAGTTTTACAACAAATTCTTTAATGAAGGTAGAGACATTGTAGTTAGAAACAACTTCACATTCCCATTTTTTTATTCCAAAAATTTCTTCAGGAATCTCAATCTTCATGTCTTGTTTTACTTTAACCTGACATGATAATCTAACATTATCGGACTTCTCGGTCCTTGATAGATGTCCTACCTCAGTTGGCAATACATCTCCTCCTCCTTCTGACACTGTACATTTACACATTGCACATGTCCCTCCTCCTCCGCATGCAGAAGGTAAAAACATTTTTTGGGCAGATAAAGTAGATAATAATGTTGAACCTGCAGAAGTAATTATAGGATTGTCAGTATCTCCATTTACTACAATATTTACATCACCAGATTGAACAAGTTTTGACTGAGCAAATAACAAGATAAAAACCAGTAATAATATTACTATTGAAAAGGCTACTACGGATGTTGCAATTGTTAAAGACACTGTTGTTTCTTCAAAATTTTTGACAAATATAAATCAGAAATTTTTTCATGTATTAAAATTTCTAAAAAAATAAAATTAGTTTTTTAGCAACTTTAATAGTTTAGATATTTTGTTCTTTAAATCTCTTCTATCAACAATAAAATCAAGGAAACCATGATCAACTAAAAATTCAGATCTTTGAAAACCTTTAGGAAGATTTGAACCTATTGTTTCTTTGATTACTCTTGGTCCAGCAAACCCAATTAAGGCTCCTGGCTCAGCTATATTAAAATCTCCAAGCATTGCATATGATGCGGATACTCCCCCTGTAGTTGGATCAGTCATCAGAGAAATATATGGTATTTTATTTTTTGATAATAAGGATAGCTTGGCAGATGTTTTTGCCATCTGCATTAGTGAATATGTAGACTCCATCATCCTTGCGCCTCCAGATTTGGATATGATCATTAAAGGAGTTTTATTTTTTAAAGAGAAATCAATTGCTCTTGATATTTTTTCTCCAACTACAGATCCCATCGAGCCCCCAATAAATGAAAAATCCATACATGAAATGACAATTTTATGTCCATTTAGTTTTCCGTGAGCAGTTCTAATTGCGTCAGTGAGTCCAGTAGCCTTAGTTGATTTGACTACTCTGTCCTTGTATGATTTGGTATCTGTAAACTTTAGTGGATCTGAAGACGAAAGGTTTTCATCTAATTCTTTAAAAGATTTATTATCAAACAAGATTTCAAAATATTCTTTAGATCCAATTCTCACATGGTGATCATCCTCAGGACATACATAAGAATTATTCTTGAGTTCTCTTATATGAACTATAGATCCTCCTGGAGTTTTATACCACATCCCATCAGGCAATTCTTTTTTCTGAGAAGTTGGAGTATTAATATTTTTTTGCTTTCTATTAAACCAATTCATTTTGCAAAGTTAGGGATTTAATCTACTTCTTCATAATCAATAAAATCACCCTCATCATCTAAAATTCCTTTCTTCTTTGATGGCTTAGACTTTTTAAAATTATTTACTGATTTACCTATGAAAGTTTTCACATAAAAGGTTGAAATCTTATATATAACATATATAATAACAAAAATGATTATTAAAAACTTAAGCATTACTTACTAAGGTAAAGATTTCTTTTTGAGTAGATATCTAGGAAGTAATCATCCATCAAATCATCAATAAAATAAATAGATTCTCCCGTTGATTTCATTTCAGGCCCAAGTTCTTTATTCACATTAGGAAATTTATCAAAAGAAAATACTGGTTCTTTAATAGAGTACCCATTTTTATGTGGATTCATTTTAAAGTCTGTTACTTTATTTTTCCCAAGAATTATTTTTACTGCATAATTCACATATGGTTCTCTGTATGCTTTTGATATGAAAGGAACTGTTCTTGAAGATCTAGGATTTGCTTCTATTATGTATACTTTATCATCTTTTATAGCAAACTGAATATTGATGAGCCCAACAGTTTTTAGAGCAACAGCAATTTTTTGTGTATACTTCTTAATTTGATTAATAACAAAATCTCCTAAACTATAAGGTGGCAGTACAGCATTTGAATCCCCTGAGTGAATACCTGCTGGCTCAACATGTTCCATAATCCCAATTATATATACATTTTTTCCATCGCATATGGCATCAGCCTCTGCTTCTATTGCTCCCTCTAAAAAGTGATCTAATAAAATCTTTCCCTCTGGTTTATCTTTAATCAAATCAACAACATGTTCTTCAAGCTCTTTTTCATTAATTACTATTTTCATAGACTGACCACCTAAAACATATGAAGGTCTTACAAGAAGTGGAAACCCTATTTTCCTTGATAATTCAATTGCATCAGTAGCTGTTTCAATTGTCCCATATTCTGGATACGGAATTTTGTTCTCTTTCAATAAATCAGAAAACCTTCCTCTATCTTCTGCTAAATCCAATGCATCAAAGGAAGTTCCTAAAATCTTAATGCCATAATTATGTAATTTTTCAGATAATTTTAATGCTGTCTGTCCACCAAGCTGTACTATTACACCGATAGGTTTTTCGTGTAATATAATTTCATATAGATGCTCCCAAAAAACAGGCTCAAAATATAGTTTATCAGCAACATCAAAATCTGTTGAAACTGTTTCAGGGTTACAATTTATCATTATAGTCTCATAACCACATTCTTTTGCTGCAAGAATACCATGGACACAACAATAATCAAACTCAATTCCTTGACCTATTCTATTTGGACCAGAACCAATCACAATAACCTTTTCTCTATCCGAAGATACCGACTCATTTTCATCACCAAAAGTAGAATAATAATAAGGAGTTGCAGCTTCAAACTCAGCAGCACAAGTATCAACCAACTTATAGTTTCTTTTAATATTTAACTCGATCCTTTTATTGAATATTTCACTTTCTAAACACCCTAGAAGATGTGCAATCTGTCTGTCTGCGTACCCCTTCTCTTTCATTAGTTTTAGAATATTTTTTGGTAGAGTATCTAACTCATAATTTTGAGCTTCTCTTTCTAAAAGAACCAATTCATTAATCTGATTTAAAAACCATTTATCAATTTTAGTTAGGTCTTGTACTGTATTAAATGGTAAACCTAATTTAAGTGCGTCATAAATATGAAATAATCTATTCCAACTTGGATTTTTAAGGCTTTCTAATAATTTATTCTGATCTTTTAACTCCCTACCATCAGCACCTAATCCATTTCTTTTTATCTCTAGTGATTGACAAGCTTTCTGAAGTGCTTCCTGGAAATTATTACCAATTCCCATGGCTTCTCCCACAGACTTCATTTGAAGACCTAGTCTCCTGTCAGATCCCTTAAATTTATCAAAATTCCATCTTGGAATTTTTACAATTACATAGTCTAGAGAAGGCTCAAAAAACGCAGAAGTAGTGCCTGTTATTTGATTTTTAAGTTCATCAAGATTATAGCCTATAGCTAACTTTGCAGCAACTTTAGCAATAGGATAACCTGTGGCTTTTGAGGCTAAGGCAGAAGATCGAGATACTCTAGGGTTTATTTCAATTCCTATAATATCATCAGTCTCAGGATTTACTGCAAATTGAACATTACATCCACCAGCAAAATCACCAATACCATTCATCATTTTAATTGCCAAGTTTCTCATTTCTTGGTAAACAGTATCAGGGAGAGTCATAGCAGGTGCAACTGTAATTGAGTCACCGGTATGAATTCCCATGGCGTCAAAATTTTCTATAGAACAGATTATAATAACATTACCAATATTATCTCTTAATAACTCCAGCTCATACTCTTTCCACCCCAGAACACTTTGTTCGACAAGAACCTCATGAACAGGAGATTTATTTAATCCATGATTAAGGGCATTATCAAAATCTTTTTCTTCTTCAACAAAGCCTCCACCAGACCCACCTAAAGTAAATGATGGTCGAATGACTAAAGGAAATCCAATTTCTTGTGCAATTTCTTTTCCTCTCAAATAGGATTTAGCAATCTCACCCTTACACACATTGACATTAAGCTCTTTCATTTTTAATCTAAAAAGCTCTCTATCTTCAGTGGTATTGATTGCGTCAACATTTACACCAATCATCCTTACCTTATACTTTTCCCAAATACCGGCTTTATCACAATCAATTGCTAAATTCAGTGCAGTTTGTCCACCCATTGTAGGTAGAACAGCATCAATTTTATGTTTTTCTAAAATCTTTATTATGGATTTTTTTGTAAGAGGCTTTAAATAAATATTATCAGCGGTAACTGAATCTGTCATTATTGTAGCCGGATTAGAATTTATCAGTGTTACCTCGATTCCCTCTTCTCTAAGTGACCTAGATGCTTGCGATCCAGAATAGTCGAATTCACATGCTTGACCAATAACAATAGGACCTGAACCGATGATTAAAATTGACTTGATGCTCTTGTCTCGAGGCATGGAAATTTATTTTGCAATATAAATTGTAATTCTGAAAATCTTTAGAAAAAAAAGAAAAATTTAACTTAAAAAAGAAAAGATTATGAAGAACCTAAATTACCATCATTTAAATAATAACAAACAAATATTTTGATATTAGTTAACAATTCCTTAACATTGAATTAACATATTATTAATATAAAATAAATGTTATGAAATATATATTAATGTTTTTGATGTTTTCTTTTTTATCAATAGACGTTTTATCTAAAGAGAAGAAGAAAGAGTTCAAACCTTTTAAGGTTAATAAGAAAGTAGAAAAAAAAGGTGACTTCGTAGTTATAAGAACTGAAACAGTTTATACAAAATCACAATGGAAAGAACTTAAAAATCAATCAAAGGTTAATAAGGCTTTTTTAAAAAAAAGAAAGAAGGAAATATCAATGAATCAAAAAAACCTCTCATCTAATTGAGGGGTTTTTTTATATTTCCAACATTAGTCTTGAGGGATCCTCTAATAATTCTTTTATTCTAACTAAAAAGCTTACCGACTCTCTACCATCTATAATTCTATGATCATAAGATAATGCTAAATACATCATTGGTTTTATTACCAATTCATCATTAACTACTACACCTCTTTTAACAATATTATGCATTCCTAAAATAGCTGACTGAGGAGCATTTATTATTGGTGTTGATAACATAGAACCAAAAATTCCACCATTAGTTATTGTAAAAGTTCCTCCTTGCATTTCATCTATAGAAAGTTTCCCATCTCTAGCCTTTGTAGCTAATCTTATCACTTCATTTTCAATATCATCAAATCCTAATTCATCTGCTTTTCGAATAACTGGAACTACAAGTCCTTTTGGAGTTGAAACTGCAATAGAAATATGACAATTATCATTATAAACAATTTCATCACCTTCAATCATAGCATTAACTGCAGGCCACTCCTTCAAAGCAACACAACAAGCTTTTGTAAAAAATGACATAAAACCTAAATTAACCCCATATTTCTCTTTGAAAGATTCTTTATATTTTGATCTTAAACCCATAATTGATGACATGTCAACTTCATTAAATGTCGTTAACATAGCTGTCTCATTTTTAACACTAACCAATCTTTTAGCAATTGTTTTTCTAAGCTGAGTCATCTTTACTCTGTTCTGACTCTCAGTTGTTTCTAATTTTTCTTCGGTCTTGCTAATAGTAACATTTATTACATCTTCTTTTGTAATTTTTCCGCCAGCACCAGAACCACTAATATTATTTATATCAATTCCTTTATCGTCAATTATTTTTTGAGCAACAGGTGTTACATTATTTGTTGAATCTTCTCTTTTTTCTTCTCTCTCTTTGATGTTGATGTCTTTAGGTTTTTCTTCAGTTTCATTTTCAGATTTAATAGATTTAGCTGATTCTTGTACTTCAAAATCGCCCTGTTCTATTGAACATATAGGTGCACCTATTTCTAAAGTATCTCCCTCTTGTGCTTCAATTTTTAATTTACCTGAAGATTCAGCAGTTAAATCAAAAGTTGCTTTATCAGAATCTATTTCAGCAATGACTTCATCAAGCTCAACTATATCACCATCTTTTTTTAACCAAGAAGATATAGTAACTTCATTTATAGATTCACCAACAGCTGGAACCATCATTTTAATTATTTCATTTTTCATATTAAATCAGTTAAATATTTTCTTTATTAATTCGTCTTGTTCTTTCAAGTGTACTTTAAGAAACCCAGTTGACGGAGATGAACTTCTTTTTCTTGAAATCAGTTCAATATTTTTTAAATTAAATGAAGATATATAAGACCAATAACCCATATTTTGGTTTTCTTCTTGTGCCCAAATTATCTTTTTAGCATTTGAGTAAGTGTTTAAGATTTTTTCGATTTTTGATTTTGGGAAAGGACTTAATTGCTCAATTCTTACTATGGCAACATCCTTTATATTGTTACCCTGCCTATATTCGTCTAAATCATAATAAAACTTTCCAGTACAAAGTATTACTTTCTTAATTAATTTTTTACTTTTTACATTATCATCTATTATCTCTTGGAATTGAGAGTTAGTAAAGTCATCAAAATTAGAAATAACAGAAGGATGTCTTAGCAAACTTTTTGGACTAAGAAGAAAACAAGGCTTTCTAAACTCCCATGCTAATTGCCTTCTAATTAGATGAAATAAATTTGCAGGTGTAGTTAAATTAGCAACTACCATATTATCCTCAGAGCATAAGCTTAATAACCTCTGTGGTCTTGCACTTGAATGTTCAGGCCCTTGACCTTCATAACCATGAGGAAGTAATACTAAAAGTCCATTCATTTTCTCCCATTTTGTTTCTGCTGAAGATATAAACTGATCAATTATAACTTGAGCACCATTTGAAAAATCACCAAATTGTGCCTCCCATACTACAAGAGTATTTGGACTTGCCATTGAATAACCATACTCAAAACCTAAAACCCCAAATTCAGATAAAAGAGAATTATAAATATTGAAATTAGCTTGCTGTTCTGAAAGATTATTTAAAGGAGAATATGGCTGATTTGTATTAGCATCAAATAGCTTAGCGTGCCTGTGTGAGAATGTTCCTCTAATTACATCTTGTCCCGAAATCCTGACATTTTTGTTATCAAGTAGTAAAGAACCATATGCTAATAGTTCAGCATCAGCCCAGTTCAATAATTTTTTATCAAAAAAATTAGATTCTCTATCCTTTAATAATCTTATTATTTGCTTAAGAGGCTTAAATCCTTCTGGAATAGCAATTAATGATTTACCAATTTTATTTATTGTTTTCTCACTAATAGATGTTTTTGGTGAACTAATAAAATCTTTTTTATTTGAGTTTCTTAAAAAATTCCATTCCTCATCTTTTTTTTGAGGCTTATAAGGAAGTGGTTTCTGCTTAACTTCATTAAGTCTTTCTTGAAGTAGTGATTTAAATTCTTTGTTCAATTTATCAGCCAGACCTTTATCAATTTTACTATCTTTTTCAATAATCTTTTTAAAATAAACATCTCTTGGGCTTGGATGCTTAGAAATTAAATTATACAAGTTAGGTTGTGTAAATTTTGGTTCATCACTTTCATTATGTCCATGTCTTCTGTAGCATAGAAGATCTATGAATACATCTTTTTTAAACTTTTGCCTATATTCCAAAGCAAACTGAGAAGCATAATAAACAGCCTCTGGATCATCACCATTTACATGTAAAACAGGAGAATCAATAATTTTTGCTAAATCAGTACAATAAATACTAGATCTAGCATCATCATAATCTGTTGTAAAACCAATCTGATTATTAATAACAAAATGGATAACACCTCCAACTTGATACCCTTTCAACTTTGCCATTTGAACAGTTTCATAAACGATTCCTTGACCGGCAATAGCAGCATCTCCATGAATAAGAATAGGTATTGCAGAATTAAAGTTACCTTTATACTCCTCATCAATTTGAGCTCTTACATATCCCATAACTACAGGATTAACAGATTCTAAATGACTAGGGTTAGGGATAAGCTTAACATAAATATTATTTTTATCTCTATTTATATAACTATTATATCCAAGATGGTATTTAACATCTCCATCTCCAAAGATCTTGTCAGGGTCCATATTTCCTTCAAACTCATTAAAAACCTCATCATAAGTTTTTTTAAGTATACTGGTTAAAACATTTAATCTACCTCTGTGTGCCATGCCTATTACAACTTCTTTCACATTATTATCGCATGCTGAGTTTACAATCTCATTTAAAAAGGTTATGGTGTTTTCTCCCCCCTCAAGAGAAAAACGCTTTTGACCTATATATTTTGTATGAAGAAAATTCTCAAAGACTACTGCCTCATTTAACTTAGTTAAAATACTCTTCTTTTTATCAATGCTTATGTTTTGAGAATACCATTTATTTTCTACCCATTCTTTTATCCAATTTACCTCCTCTATATTTCTAATATTAACATATTCAAAACCAATAGGGCCTAAATAAATTTTATTTAATTTCTCTAGAATTTCCTTAAGAGTACCATTTTCAATTCCAATTTCAGAGCCTGCAGAAAATGTTTGAGATAAATCCGTATCAGATAATCCAAATTTCTCAATTGAAAAATCAACATTATGATCTCTTCGGGTTCTAACTGGATTAGTTAATGACTTTAAATGTCCATATCTTCTATAAGCTTCAATTAATTGAGAAACTGAAGATTCGGTGAATTTAACAGATCCAAGAGAATTAGTTATAGAGTAATCAAAGCCTTCAAAAAATTTTTGCCATGATATGTCAACAGAATGTGGGTCAGATTTATATTTAGAATATAAATCGTCCATATAGTTAACATCAGATCCAGACATGTAGTTATACTTGGTCACTATTATAAATTTTAACAAAAATAGTTATATAAATAATAATATAAAAACCGTTTACACGATTATACAAATAATTAATGTTTATTCTCTAAAAATTAGCCAAAAAAGGAATATAATTTCTTATGGTTGAAAATAATATTAATATGTATATATTTGCGCACAATTTTTTTTAACGTTAATGGACGTGTTCCATCTAAACAGAATATTATGGCAGTAAAAATTAGATTATCAAGAAGAGGAAGAAAAAAGTTAGCAATCTATGATATAGTAGTTGCAGACGCAAGATCTCCAAGAGACGGGAAAATTATAGAGAAAATAGGTAACTATAACCCAAATTCAAATCCAGCAACAATAAATTTAGATCTCGATAAAGCTCTAGAGTGGGTAATGAAAGGTGCTCAGCCAAGTGAAACAGCAAGAGCAATATTATCATACAAAGGTGTAATGATGAAAAAACATCTTCAAGTTGGTGTTTTAAAAGGAGCACTAAAACAAGAGGATGCAGATAAAAAATTAGAAGCTTGGCTCAAAGAAAAAGAAGCTAAGATTAATAAGAAAATAGATTCAGTATCGGAAACTCAAGAAAAAGAGAAGAAGAAAAAATTAGAAGAGGAAAAAGCATATAATAAGAAAAGAGAAGAAGATTTAAAGAAAAAATTAGAAGAAGCTGCAAAAGCTGAGGAGGCTAAAGAAGAAGCTCCAGCGGCAGAAGAAGCGGCAGAAGAAGCTCCAGCAGCAGAAGAGGCTAAAGAAGAAGCTCCAGCAGCAGAAGAGGCTAAAGAGGAAGCTCCAGCAGCAGAAGAGACTAAAGAGGAAGCTCCAGCAGCAGAAGAGGCTAAAG
>Ga0181565_10001443_pt1 | contig 18131 bp, 17 predicted proteins | sample 101ome_16_FD_129661 | JGI IMG/M metagenome (GOLD analysis project Ga0181565, IMG submission 129661) | Coastal salt marsh microbial communities from the Groves Creek Marsh, Skidaway Island, Georgia - 101401AT metaG (megahit assembly) | ecosystem: Environmental > Aquatic > Marine > Intertidal... | reverse complement strand
TGACAAACTTGGTGTACATAAATTGACGCAAAAACGACCAGACACCAAACATCACCCGTTTAGCATGACCTGCATATTGTTTGCGAATACTTACTACCGCCATTCGATACGAGCAACCCTCGGGAGGTAGATAGAAATCAACAATCTCAGGGAACTGCTTTTGCAGTATCGGGACAAATACCTCATTCAGGGCAACGCCAAGAATTGCCGGCTCATCCGGCGGGCGTCCGGTATAGGTACTATGATAAATAGGCTGTTTGCGATGAGTAATGCGATCAATGGTGAACACCGGAAAATCATCCACTTCATTGTAGTAACCGGTATGATCACCAAAAGGCCCTTCTGGTGCCATATCGTCGGGGTGAATATGCCCTTCCAGAACAAACTCGGCAGATGCCGGCACCTGTAAATCATTGCCTTTGCATTTGACCAGTTCTGTACGCGAACCTCTTAACAAACCGGCAAAGGCATATTCAGACAGTGTATCCGGAACCGGCGTGACCGCTCCCAGTATAGTTGCAGGGTCAGCGCCTAAAGCAACGCTGATAGGAAATGGCTTGCCCGGATGCTGTTGCTGGAAATCACGAAAATCCAATGCACCGCCACGGTGGGCCAGCCAACGCATAATGACGCGGTTTTTACCGATCACCTGCATACGGTAAATACCCAGATTCTGACGCTTTTTATCGGGTCCGCGGGTAATAACCAGTCCCCAGGTAATCAAAGGCCCGGCATCGCCCGGCCAACAGGTTTGCACCGGAATATTACCCAGATCCACTTCATCTCCTTCAAGAATGACATCCTGACAGGCTGCTGAGCTTTTCACTTTAGGTGCCATATCCAGCACTTTCTTGAAAATCGGCAGTTTATCCCAGGCATCCTTCATGCCTTTAGGTGGATCAGGTTCTTTCAGCATCGCTAATAATTTACCGATTTCACGCAATGCTTCGACCGAGTCTTCGCCCATGCCTAATGCCACCCGGCGCGGCGTACCGAATAAATTGGCCAGTACCGGTACAGTGGAGTTTTTCGGATTCTCAAATAATAATGCCGGACCTTGAGCGCGAAGTGTGCGATCACATATCTCAGTCATTTCAAGTACTGGATCGACCGGATAATTAATCCGCTTCAACTCGCCCAAACTTTCCAACTGCTCGATAAAATCGCGCAAATCCTTGTATTTCATAAAACTCTCAGTTTAAAAACGCATTGCTTTGCCAAAACGTCGGGTAACACGTTGACGCATGAAAAAGTAGCCACTGATAAAACCGGCAAGCAATACCAGTGCGCCGGCCAGCCAAATCAGTTTATTGGAAAATTGAGCCAGCAGTGTCTGGTTAACGGTTGCCGGCTGGTTTGATGTTTCAGGGTTTTTCACTTCGACCTGCAGAATTTTGGCTATTTGATTTTGTTTCTGCAAAAGTGTTTTATTGTCAGCCTTAGTTGACTGTAACTGCTGTTGCATCAACTCTACGGCTGATTTTTCCTGCTGCAATTGCAACTGCAATTGTTCGAGTTGCTGTTGCAGTTGATCGGCTGCGCATTCCTGTTTGTTATCCGCTATCGGCTGGTCAACTGACTGACATTCAACGGGTTTACCATCAAGCAAGCGGTCCAATTGCTTTTTTAGGGTCGAATTGCTGGCCTGAACTTCCAGAAGCATGCTTCTGGCCGGTTTTTCATCGGTCAAATAAGCGGATTCTACCCAGCCAACCGTGCCATCCGGTGTCCGCACCTTGATAAAGTCATCTTTACGTTCAATAACTTCCAATGGTGTTCCGGTGCTTAATGCCTTCAATGGCTCCGTATCGGTTTTAGGCTCTTCATACAAGCCGGCGACCAGCTTGTCGGTGATATAGGCTGCATTAACTGCGCTGATTGAGCAAAACAGGCAAAGCGCAACACAGATTTTTCTCATCATGCCGCTATTCCGCTGTGACGTAACAATGCATCAATTTTAGGCTCTCTACCCCGGAAGGCAACGAACAGTGCCATTGCATCTTCAGAACCACCTTTTTCAAGAATATTCTGCAAAAACGCTTTACCGGTTGCCTGATCAAACAGACCATTTTCCTCGAACATCGAAAACGCATCAGCTGACAACACTTCCGCCCATTTGTAACTGTAATAACCGGCCGCATATCCTCCGGCAAAAATATGCGAAAAACCATGCGCAAAACGATTCCAGTCAGGCGGCATAATCACAGATACCTGTTGACGCACCTGATTGAGAATTTCATAAATCCGCCCGCCTTTGTCCGGCGCGTAATCGGCATGAATATGAAAATCAAACAAAGAAAACTCCAGCTGTCTGACCATCATCATCGCGGATTGGAAATTTTTCGCGGCTAACATGCGTTCAAATAATTTATCCGGCAATGGTTCACCTGTTTCATAATGTGCAGCAAAAAGGTCCAGTGCCGGTTTTTCCCAACACCAGTTTTCCATGATCTGCGAGGGCAGTTCAACCGCATCCCAGGCAACGCCATTAATGCCTGATACTGCCGAGTAATCTACACGGGTCAACATGTGGTGGAGGCCATGACCAAATTCATGAAACAAAGTCTCGACTTCACCATGGGTTAATAATGCCGGCTTATCTCCAACCGGCGGAGTGAAATTGCAGGTCATATAGGCAACCGGTAATTGCAATCCACTGGCTTTGACCATTCGTGAAGCACAGTCATCCATCCATGCGCCTCCGCGTTTTTTTGCACGCGCATACAGGTCAAAATAAAACTGCGCACGGACACCGGATTCATCTCGAATCTCGTAAAACCTGACATCCGGATGCCAGACATCAACGCCATCAAGCTGATGAAAACTCACGTTGTACAGGCGACTAACCACATCAAACATTCCCTGAATGACTCTGTCTACCGGAAAGTAAGGTTTGAGTTCCTCCTGCGTGATGCTGTAGCGCTCCTGTCGCAGTTTTTCACTGTAATAGGCCACATCCCAGGGATTCAGATCGTCTATGCCATGCTGTTTGGCGACATAATCCCTGAGCTCTTTAAGTTCCTGTTCAGCCTGAGGTTTGGAGCGTTTTGCCAGATCATTGAGAAAATCAAAGACCTGACCGACATCCCGTGCCATCTTTTTCGCCAATGAACGCTCGGCATAGTTAGCAAAGCCAAGTAGCTGTGCCTGCTCATGACGTAAAGCCAGGATTTTTTCCATCACTGCAGAATTATCCCAGTCTGGATTTTCGCCCTGATCAGATGCACGACAGTTATAGGCCCGATATATTTCGAGTCGCAATTGTGCATTATCGGCATAGGTCATGACCGGATAGTAAGACGGGAAATCGAGCGTCAGTACCCAGCCATCGAGCTCACGCTGTTCGGCATTCTGCTTAGCCAGAGCCAGGGCGGATTCCGGCAATCCAGCCAGTTCGGCTGCATCATTTATCTGCTTGAACCAGGCGTTGGTCGCATCCAGAATATTTTCTTCGTATTTGCTGGTCAGCTCGGACATCTGCAGGCTTATCTCTTTGAATCGCTGCTGTTTCTCTACCGGTAAATCGATGCCGGACAAATGAAAATCGCGCAAGGCATTAGAGAGTACTTTTTGCTGTTCAGGATTCAGCGATTGATCAGTTTCAGCAACTGTTTTATAGGCCTGATAAAGCTCTGCGTTTTGTCCCATTTCGGTCGCATAATCCGACAACTTGGGCAAGCAGGCATTGTATGCCGCTCTTAATTCATCCGAATTGACCACTGAGTTCATGTGAGAGACCGGCGACCAGGCGCGCGAAAGCCTATCATCCAGTTCTTCAATCGGAGCAACCAGATTATGCCAGTCCGGCTTTTCTACACTGGCCAGTAAATCCTTAATCTGCTGTCGATTATCCGCCAGAATCTGATCAATAGCCGGCTCCACATGTTCAGCTTTAATTTGTGAAAAAGCAGGTAAACCCTGCATGTCTAATAATGGATTAGTCATAAAAATATCTACTAAATACAAAAAGTCATTCTCAAAGAATAAACAAGCCAGGTCTTTTATGTAAGCGATAAACTGCGTGGTTTTCTGCTTTAAAAATGACTGCCTGTCAAATATACCGCGGCCGTGCTGGAGGCCAGGAAAATCACTATCAGCACCCGTGACCAGTTGCGGTAACGTCTGGCCAGAGAAAATTCGCCAATGGTTGATAACAAAAATGGCATTCCCTTGACTGTCGGGCGCGACAAAATATGCAACGCTGACTGTTCAAGCATTTTTGCATGCTTTTGTGCGGCAATCCCGGCTGCGGCCTGTCTGGCAGTATCCCATTCCTGAGCATCGATATTGCCGTCTCCATCAGCATCAAAACGCTTAAGCAGGGTTTTCTGGTCATTTTTCCAGAACTTCATTAATTCAGCGGTGATTTCACGTTTGGCTCTATGGTGGTCTTTATCATCCAGTGATCGAAAGTCACCTAGCGCATAAAGTGGATCACCACTATAGATACGCTCTTCGGTATATCGATAGTGACTAAAGCTAAAAAGCTTGCCGCTGGAATGTCGCTGAAAACCACTATCTACGCGAAAATTAAATAATCCGGTCGACAGGGTGATACGTTCACTGGCAGGATGACGATCTTCGGGGAATCGTTCACTGCCATACCAGACGCTTCGTTCTGTCGCAGTAACTTCGGCGCCTTTAGGCAGAATGATGCATTTTCCGGTCTCATCTTCAAGCAGTAACGGATCTTCGCTGCTGCCTTTCTCAATGGTTCGCCAGTTCTTGTCAGACTTTTTTTCGATTTCATATCGGTACCAGCAACATTCCCGCCCTGTCAGGTAAGCGTTAACGGTTTTCTCCGGCAAGGTTCTGGCAATACCATCCAACTCAACAAAGCCCTGCGCTGCTGAACGGATTTTCGAGGTTGGAGTGTCCTCGATAAGACGCGCCCGGCGTAAAGAGGCAAAGGAAAAATAGCCGGAGGCTATTGCAAAAACCGTAGCAACTGATGTCCAGATCCAGAATTCCGCTGTATCCAATTGCATCGAAGCTCTCTCTAGCGGTTAAACAGCCCGCCAATATCGACGTCAGCTTTTTCTTCTTCACTGAAAGTTAACAGCTCGGCAGACTTAAAGTTGAACCAGCGGGCAATAATCACATCGGGAAACTGTTCTATGCGCACATTATTGTTGTTGACGGATTCGTTATAGAGTTCACGCCGGTCGGCGATGGAATTTGCCAGATCCGAGATGCGGCCCTGCAGGTGCTTGAAACTGTCGTTGGCTTTGAGTTCCGGATAATTCTCGGCTACTGCAAATAACTGTCCCATGCCCATACGCAACTGTGACTCGGCAATACCCAGCGATGCCAGATCATGCGACTGGTTAGCCGTATAAACGGCATTGCGTGCCTGCATGACTTTTTCCAGGGTTTCTTGCTCATATTGCATATACTGCTTGCAGGTATCGACCAGTTTTGGCAACTCGTCATGTCGTTGTTTGAGTAATACGTCGATATTTGACCAGGCTTTGCTGACCGTATGTTTCAATGACACCAGGTTGTTGTAAATCATCACAGCGTAAAACACAATTACGCCTACAATCAGTAGAAAAACGATTGTTCCTATTTCCATTGCACACCTTTGAACTGTCTTTAAAATCGATGCCTAACATTAGACCATTTGAACAATTTGAGCCAATCATCGATCAATCTGCATGGATTGATGAATCTGCAGTGATTATCGGCAATGTCCGGATTGGTCGAAATGTCAGTATCTGGCCTAACGTCACGGTTCGTGGTGACATTAATCAAATTGTCATCGGTCATGATTCCAATATTCAGGATAACTCTATGCTGCATGTCAGTCATGATTCTCCGCATATGCCCGGTGGCGCAGCATTATCGATTGGTGAGCAGGTGACTGTCGGACATATGGTCATGTTACATGGTTGTTCTATCGGCAATCGTTGCCTGATTGGCATGGGTAGTCTGATCATGGATCACGCTGTCATCGAGGACAATGTGATTCTGGGTGCCGGTTCTCTGGTCCCCGGCGGTAAGACGCTGGAGTCCGGTTATCTCTATGTCGGCAGACCGGCGAAGCGGGTTCGTCCATTATCGGCTGACCAGCTTGAGCAGCTCTGCTACTCTGCCCGTCAATATGCCAGGCTGGCGCGTCGGCATGCCGAGTCCAGTTCATAATTCATTGTGAAGAATGTCTAATCTGAAAACCGCTAAGGAAATTTCATATTATGACTGACGCAACTTATCAATAACCAATGAAGTATCCGGATGCACACCACGCCACAGGTAGAATGACTCCGCCGCCTGCTCGACAAGCATGCCGAGACCATCAAGCGCCTTACCGGCGCCATGTTCACGACCCCACTTTACAAAAGCCGTTGGTTCAGAGCTATACATCATGTCATAGGTCCAACCGTCCAGATCCAGGCAATCATCCGGAATAGCCGGCACCTCACCGGATAAGCCCGAAGCTGTGGCATTGATGATGAGATCAAACTTCTGTCCGACCAAAGCTTCAAAACCACAGGCACTCACTCTCTCATCATTAGTCAGCCGGGCCAGCTCACCGGCTCTTGCAACCGTCCGATTCGCAATCACTAAGGATTGCGGGCTTTCATCCAGTAAAGGTTGAAGCACCCCACGCGCTGCACCACCGGCACCTAACAACAAAATATGGCTGCCGGCAAAGTTAAAAAGATGATTGCAACCCAGATCCCGAACCAAACCAACACCGTCAGTATTGTCACCAATTAAACGACCATCGGATAGTTTGATCAAAGTATTGACCGCACCGGCCATTTTGGCCCGGTCACTTAACTCACCGGCATATTCAAACGCAGCGAGTTTAAACGGGACCGTAACATTCAGCCCAAGACCACCGGCCTGAAAAAAATCATCTGCATCCCGATTGAACGTTTCTCCCAGAATTCTGCCATATTCAATATCCTGTTGCGTTTGCCTGGCAAAATCAGCATGTATCAATGGTGACTTGGAATGTTCTATAGGATTGCCGATAACGGCATAGTGGTCTGTCATCTTGTAAGTTCCAGGCGAGCTGTTTAAGGTAAGCGCATTGTGCTTCTTTCAACCCGACTGTACAAACTATGATAAAAAAACTCGCTGACTTTTTTGATCGACATTTACAAATTGAAGCTTCGCAATCTACTGAAGCTGCTCGACATAGCCTGCAACTGGCCACTGCCGCACTGTTAATAGAAATGACTCGCGCAGACTTCGAAGTCAAAGCTATTGAACAGGCCAAAATTCTGGAACTGGTCAAAACTCGCTTTCAATTAAATGACAGTGAAACGTCAGAACTGGTCAACCTGGCTGAAAATGAAGCCGATAATGCAGTGACGCTGCATGAATTTACCAGCCTGCTTAACGATAGCTACAGTTACGAACAAAAAGTTCAAGTCATTGAACTGCTATGGGAAATAGCCTGGGCCGACGGTGAAATCGAAAAATATGAAGATTATCTGGTACGCAAAGTTGCCGAACTGCTCTATGTAAAACATCGTGACTTTATCGGTGCCAAACTCAAGGTCACCGATAAAGCCGATTAAATTCAGTCATTTAGCCATTGCGCGGCGCGTTTGGCAAAATAAGTCAGAATGCCATCGGCACCGGCACGTTTGATACAGGTCAATGACTCAAGTGCGACTGCTTTTTCATCAAGCCAGCCATTCTGGGCTGCAGCCATGTGCATCGCATATTCACCACTGACCTGATACACAAAGGTTGGTACACCGAACTGATCCTTGATGCGTCTTACGATATCCAGATAGGGCATGCCCGGTTTGATCATTACCATGTCAGCACCTTCCATTAAATCCAATGCGACTTCACGAATGGCCTCATCACTATTCGCCGGATCCTGCTGATAGGTATATTTGTTACCTGAACCGAGATTGCCTGCCGAACCGACAGCATCACGGAAAGGACCGTAATAACTCGAAGCATATTTGGCTGAATAAGAAAGAATACGGGTGTGCACATAACCCTCATGCTCCAGCGCATCACGGATATCACCTACCCGGCCATCCATCATGTCTGACGGGCCAACGATATCAGCACCGGCTTGAGCATGGGAAACCGCCTGTCTTACCAAGACTTCAACAGTCTCATCATTGATCACATAGCCGGCTTCATCAATCAGACCATCCTGACCATGAGTGGTAAAAGGATCCAGCGCCACATCAGTCATCACCCCCATTTCAGGTACGGCGTCCTTGATCGCGCGCACGGCCCGCTGTGCCAGACCATCCGGGTTGTAAGCTTCTCTGGCATCCAGACTTTTCGCTTCAGGAGGTGTCACCGGAAACAGTGCCATTGCCGGCACCCCCAAAGCAGCCACTTCTTTTGCTTCTTTAACCAGCAGATCAATGCTCATTCGCTCAACGCCGGGCATGGAAGCAACCGCCTCCTTGTTATTTTCACCTTCCAGAACAAAGACCGGATAGATAAAATCATCGGGTGTCAGCAAAGTTTCACGCATCAGGCGACGCGAAAAATCATCACGGCGCATTCTGCGCATACGGGTAAACGGATAACCACCTAGAGCGGATACATCTCTTTTCACAGTTTTTCTCCTGAATTTTTTTCGCAAGTGTAAACAATGTTGTCCGGTTGTGCAGGCTTAACCGCATTCCTGTAAAGGATACTGTCGTAACGCAGTCGGCTTCTCTATAATCCCTGCATCGCTTTATTGGGAACTCATTATGTCTGACAAAAAACTCTGGGCAGGTCGTTTTAATGAACCGACTGATGCCTTTGTCGAAGCTTTCACAGCCTCTGTTGAATTTGACCAGCGCCTGGCTGATTTTGATATCGATGGCTCTATTGCTCATGCCACCATGTTATCTGCGCGGGAAATTCTTAGCAGTGAAGAACGGGATCTGATTGTAGAAGGCCTCGAAAAAATCCGTAAACGGATTCATGACGGTGAGTTTGAATGGTCTGTTGAGCTTGAAGATGTTCACATGAACATTGAATCAGCGTTAACCGGCGAAATCGGTGATACCGGTAAAAAACTGCATACCGGCCGTTCCCGAAATGACCAGGTCGCTACCGATGTCCGTCTCTGGCTTCGCCATGAATTGACTTTGATTCTAAAAGAGTTACGCCGTTTTCAAAATGCTTTACTGCACTTTGCCGAACAGGAAGCCGATACTATCATGCCCGGCTTCACCCATCTTCAGACTGCCCAGCCGATTACTTTCGGCCACCACATGATGGCCTGGTTTGAAATGCTGGAACGCGATCATGGCAGACTTTCTGACTGTATGCAGCGTATGAACATTATGCCATTAGGCGCTGCCGCTCTTGCCGGCACGACTTACCCGATTGATCGTCATCTGACTGCCAGTCTGCTTGATTTCGCAGCACCTGCAGAAAATTCTCTGGATGCTGTCAGTGATCGAGACTTTGCCATTGAATTCTCTGCTGCCGCCAGCATTCTGATGATGCACATGTCGCGCATGTCGGAAGAACTGATTATCTGGTCTTCGGCGCAGTTTGGATTCGTCACTTTGAGTGACAGTTTCTGTACCGGGTCTTCAATCATGCCGCAAAAGAAAAATCCGGATGTACCAGAGCTGGTTCGCGGAAAGTCTGCCCGAGTCTTCGGCCATTTAATGAGCTTGTTAACGTTGATGAAAAGTCAGCCTCTGGCTTATAACAAGGATAATCAGGAAGACAAAGAACCGCTGTTTGATATTGTAGATACCGTCAAAGGCTCGCTAAAAGTATTTGCTGATATGGTGCCAGCGATTGCCTGTAATCCTGAAGCAATGCGTGCTGCGACTATGAAAGGTTTTGCCACCGCCACCGATCTGGCCGACTATCTGGTGCGCAAAGGCATTCCATTCCGTGATGCCCATGAAATCGTCGGCTCATCGGTTGCTTACTGTGTCGCGCAGAAATGTGATCTGGCCGATCTTTCTTTGCAAAAACTGCGTGAATTTTCCGCGCAAATCGATGATGATGTTTTTCAGGTATTAACCCTTGAAGGCTCGATTGCGGCGCGTAACCACATAGGCGGAACCGCTCCCGAACAAGTTCGTCAGGCTATTGCCCGAGCTAGATCACGCATTGAAGAATAACTGATGAGTAAAGATTCACTATCTGAATTAAGCGAGCGATTAAAAGCTTTTGCTGTTGCTAGAGACTGGGAACAATTCCAGAGTCCGAAAAACCTTGCGATGGCCATTAGTGGTGAATGCGGTGAACTGGTCGAACATTTTCAGTGGCTTAGTGAACAGCAAAGCTATGAACTTAGCGCTCAGCAGTTACGCGAAGTTGGTTTTGAAATGGCTGATATACTTATCTATATGTTGCGTATGGCTGAACGTCTGAATGTAGATTTGATCGCCTCGGCTAATGAAAAAATGGATATTAACGAAGATCGCTTCCCTGTCGACAAAGTAAAAGGTAAAGCGGCAAGAGGCGAACAACTCTCATCATGATGATTTATGACGGACCAGCCTGAGCATGAGTCAGAATATCGATTTTGATCAAAGTCTCAATCGCACAGGCATTACCCATGTGCTGCGGCGCTTTAACGGCATGCATAAAATGCGTCTTAAGCGTCTTTCTGATGAACTCTCTGCGCAACAGCAGGATTTTCTGCATCTCTTACCCCTGCTGTTACACATCAATCATCCGTCTCTACCGGGATACGTCAACGATAATACCCCTGCCGGCCTGCCTGATTATTATCCCGATCGTCAGGCACTTCTGATTGCCAAAAAATTCAGTCGCCATTTTGAGTATCACAAACGTGCCCTGCTTAGAATTCCGATTGAAGGCCTTTATCTGATGGGAAGTATCGGCACAGTTGGTCAAACCATTGATTCAGATCTGGATTTCTGGTTATGCCACGCTCATGACATGTCTGATGAAGATAAAGCATTACTGCAAAGCAAAGCCGAACTGATTGAAAAACACGCCATGGACTATGGCATGGAAGTGCATTTTTTCCTGATGGACGCGGTCGCTTTCAAGGCCGGACAAAAACAGACTATTTCCTCCGAGAGCAGTGGTAGCACTCAACATTACCTGTTGCTCGAAGAATTTTATCGCACCGGTGTTCTGGTTGCCGGAAGGCCGCCAATGTGGTGGATGGTACCCTCCAACCATGAACCGGAATATCAGGATTACGTAGCATTTCTTATCAGCAACAACCATGTTGACAGTTATGAATATCTTGATTTCGGAGGCATGAACAATGTGCCTGCCGAAGAATTTTTTGGCGCCGCTCACTGGCAACTTTATAAAGGTATTGAGTCACCCTACAAATCAATTCTGAAGATTTTACTGATGGAGTCTTACGCCGCCGATTTTCCGAAAATCCCCTGGCTAAGCTTACAAACCAAATCTGCTGTCTACGAAGGCGATGACAATTTAATCGATCTGGACCCTTATATTCTTATCTACAAACAGGTTGCGTCCTATCTGATATCCCGTGGTCAGGAGGAGCGTCTGGAACTGGCACGCCGCTGTTTTTATTTCAAAACCAAAATGCCGCTATCCAAACAGCGTCGTAATAACACCCACTGGAAGTATGTTCATCTGCGCGAACTGGTTGATCAGTGGGGCTGGAGTGACAGCTATATTGCCGAGCTTGATTCCCGCAGCCTGTGGAAACTAGAGCAGGTTCAAAAAGAACGAAATATCCTGGTCAGAGAATTAACCAATAGCTTCCGCATTTTGATGAACTTTGCCCGCAATCATGCTGCCACCGGCGGTATCGACCCGCGCGAACTGAATCTGCTCGGGCGAAAACTCTATGCCGCGCTGGAACGCCGACCGGGAAAGATTGATTTTATCAACCCCGGTATCAGCCGTGACCTGAGCGAACAGCAGCTATGTATAGCTTATGAAATTAAACGTGATCAGATACGCTGGCAGTTGCATCGCACTGAACCTGATTACAAACGCGGTGCAGAGGCACTGAAATCCACACCCAATCTTCTGGAATTACTTGCCTGGTGTCACTGCAATGGCATCATTAATCGACATGTGCAACTGGTGCTGGCACCTGCAGACTGTCCTGTCAGCGTTAATGAAGTTCGCCAACTGCTTGATTTACTTGAACAACTACTTCCCAAAAAAGGTCGCAAAAAACCTGAACTCGAGGAACTGGGCAAAAAACCCTTCAACCTGTTCAGCAAGGCGTTCGTCAATATTGGCTTTGACCCGCTTTCAACTTTTTCGCGTGCCGGACTGCAACTGACTTCGACGCAAATGGATGCGCTTTGCTACAGCAGCAAAAAAATGAATCTGGCTCAAAATATTGAAATCATCTCGGTTAATTCCTGGGGCGAAGTTGAAGTTAAAAGCTATCAAGGCAGTGAAGGCCTGCTGGACGCCATGTGCCGCTTTCTGCAGTCGAAGATATCCAGCACAAAAATCGGCAAACTGGTATTTCATGGCTTCGGTTCCACCAAAAGCCAGAATATTTCACATCGTCTGAGTCATCTTGCCCAACATCTTGGTCAATGCTTTTTTGCTAAATCCGAGCATGCTATCGACAGCCGCTATATATTACGGATTGAAAAGCGCTTTGCCTGCATCTACACCGTGAACCGGCAATTCAGTTTTCAACTGTTTGACAGTCTTAATGATCTGTACGAGTTCCTCGGTGAATACAACACCTCGTTCCATCCTGTCATTTTTGATGATCACTGCGGCGGCGACTGGCCTTTAGCAGCCATTTTCAAGGTGAACAAAGCCGATAGTCTGCAACTTTTCAGCTGGAAACGGGATAACGGTACTCAGCTTTTTGTGATTGATGAACTCGGCTGTCTTTTTGTGCAGTTTGTACAAAACGCAGATCCTCAACATTTACTCATTCAGCAGCAGCGTTTTCTCAATAGCCTGGCCGATCGTCAGTCATTACTATCAGCTGATGCTGCAGCACGTCTGCTTTTTCATCATCCCGAATATTACAGCGTCGAAAAAGATAATGACGGCCTCTTCAAGGCGGTTAGCACACGTCTGCCGATCTCGCCGGTGATCGATGATTATGTCGATATGGAACTGGTAGTCGGCAGTAATCCGGACTCGCTCAACAGCTACACGGTAATCTGCGGCGATCGTGAATTTGATTATCTGATTCTGAACAGAGACATCTACCGGGAGGTTGCTGCTCATATTCTCAGTATGCGTCAGGATGCGGCTACCTATCCGGTCTATCTGACCTCGGTAGCAACCACCGGCATGGAAGATGAAAACGCCTGGTCGACGATTCGTTTGCTAAATTTCAAAAAACGTCTTGAAACCCAGTTCAATATTGCCCTGGGCAAACTCGCTGCAGGCCGCTAAACCGCCGTCAGGCAGGCAAGACCTTAGCCAGCCAGTTGGCAATATCAGTCACTTCCTCAGGACAGACATTGTGCATCATCACATAATCATGCCACTCAACCTGATGATCACGTTCATTTAACCACTGCCTGGAAGAGATCGCTTCATTATAAGGGACTATCCCGTCTTCTGTTCCATGCGCCAGAAACACTTCGAGCTTCACATCTGCATCAATCGTGTCGCGAATCGGCAGATAGGTCGATAACGCCATGACACCGGCAAGCGGCAGATTAAGCTGTAAAGCTGTATGCAGCGCAATCACACCGCCCTGGGAAAATCCTGCCAGCACGATATTATCAAGCGCAATGCCCTGCTCCGTCTGTTGCCTGATGAGTCCGGCAATCCGTTCTACCGAAGCAAGAATACCTTTGCCATCAACCCGCCGTACCAGATCGACCTGCAGGATGTCATACCAGGCTCTCATCGACATGCCACCATTGACAGTAACCGGCATCACCTCGGCGTGAGGAAAAATAAAACGGGTTTCAACTTTGGCCTGAAAATGCATTTCGTTGACAATTGGTACAAAATCATGACCATCGGCGCCTAATCCATGCATCCAGATGACTGCTCGGGCAGCTTTTTGGGAAGGTTCAACAATAACTGCCGTTTCTGTTTCGTTTATAGCGTGCATTAACCGGTTCCGAGTTGTTTAACATCTAAGCGCATTATACGATACGCATCAAATGTCTTAAGCTCCATTTTTATTTTTCGGGAAATATTCATGCTCTGCTGGTCACGCTATCTATTTATTGCTGTTGTTATCTGTCTTGGCACTGCCAGTATGCTCACGGCCTGCGGTCAAAAAGGTCCGCTTTACCTGCCTGAGGAATCTGCAGAAGCCCCTGCTGCTGATACTTCCGCTTCGAATGACCAGGCTGAGACTAAAGAGTAATGGATCACTTTCAGTATCGTGACAATCAGTTATTTGCTGAAGATGTAGCTGTCGCAGAAATTGCCCGTGAATTTGGCACACCATCCTATGTCTACTCCCGTGCGACACTGGAAAGGCACTGGCATGCATTCGATCAGGCCATGGGAGATTTACCTCATCTGATCTGCTTCGCCGTCAAGGCCAACTCCAATCTTGCCGTTCTCAATGTGCTCGCCCGTCTGGGTTCAGGTTTCGATATCGTTTCGGTGGGTGAACTGGAAAGAGTTCTCGCTGCCGGTGGTGATCCTGCTAAAGTGGTATTTTCCGGCGTTGGCAAACAGCCCGCTGAGATGCGCCGTGCCCTGGAAGTGGGTATTCACTGTTTTAATGTTGAATCCGAAGCGGAACTGGAAACCCTGAATCAGGTTGCTGCGGAAATGGGCAAACAGGCTCCGGTTTCATTACGCGTCAATCCGGATGTCGATGCTAATACCCATCCTTATATTTCAACCGGACTCAAAGAAAATAAATTTGGTGTCGCGATTGAAAAAGCCCCTGCCTTTTATCATCGTGCCGCGCAGCTTGAGAACATTCGCATCGAGGGTGTTGACTGTCATATCGGATCACAACTGACTCAATTAAGTCCATTTATGGATGCACTCGAGCGCGTTTTGCTGTTAGTTCAAGAACTTGAAAAATCTGGCATCAAAATTCATCACCTCGATCTCGGTGGCGGTCTTGGCGTTCGTTACAATAATGAAACACCACCGCAACCGGCTGAATATGCTGAGGCATTGAGAAATCGCTTAAAAGATATGCCGTATCAGATTCTGATGGAACCCGGTCGTGCCATTGCTGCCAATGCCGGCATTTTGCTCACTCGCGTAGATTACCTGAAACCTTCTGATGGCAAACATTTTGCGGTCGTGGATGCCGCTATGAATGATTTAATCAGACCTTCCTTATATCAGGCCTGGCAGGAAATTATTCCGGCAGATTTATCCGTTAGCGGCACTCAAGCTAATTATGATCTGGTCGGTGCGATTTGTGAAACCGGTGACTTCATTGGCAAAGACCGTCAGTTGTCGCTTTCTCAGGGACAACTGCTGGCAGTAAGGTCTGCCGGTGCTTATGGCTTTACCATGTCATCTAATTACAATACCCGTCCCCGGGCTGCCGAAATCATGGTTGACGGTGACACGCTTCATGAAGTCAGAAAACGTGAAACCGTGAAAGAACTTTTCTCCGGAGAGAGTCTGTTGCCATGAATCGGGCATTCAGCAAAATGCATGGGCTTGGTAATGATTTTATTGTTTTTGATGCGACCCGTGAAAAACTTGAGCTCAGCACCGGACAGATCCGTCAATTAGCCGACCGCCACTTTGGAATTGGTTGTGACCAGCTTTTGCTGGTTGAAGCAGCACGCTCATCTGACACCGAATTTTACTATCGTATTTTCAATGCGGATGGTTCTGAAGTCGAACAATGTGGTAATGGCGCTCGCTGTTTTGCGCGTTTTGTTTATGACAAGGGTCTCACCCGGAATCGCGTTCTTAATGTCGGCACCGCCAAAGGTAATATCACCTTGTATCTGGAAGATGAAGATCAGGTCAAGGTCAACATGGGAGCTCCGGTATTCGAGCCCGCTCAGATTCCATTACTGGCAGAACAATATCAGCCATCCTATTTTGCTGAGATCAATCACCAGCAAATTGAATTTGGCGCTGTCTCGATGGGCAATCCTCATGCGGTTATTCGTGTCGACGACGTCAATCACTATCCGGTCGAACAGATTGGCCCTAAAATGGAAGCGCATTATCTTTTTCCTAACCGCGTCAATGCCGGTTTTATGGCAATAAAAGATCGCGGCCATATCGATCTACGTGTGTTTGAACGGGGTAGCGGCGAAACCCTGGCCTGCGGTACCGGCGCCTGTGCAGCGGTTGTCAGTGGTCAGGTCAGAGGCTGGCTGGATAACGATGTCGAAGTTTCGTTACCCGGCGGTAAACTATATATTAACTGGGCAGGCCAGGATCAGCCGGTTTGGATGACGGGCTCAGCAACTTTTGTTTTTGAAGGTGTAGTAAATTTATGAGTGACGACTCAATCAACGAACAGCAGGTTATAGATTTTTTAAAACAGCAACCTGATTTCTTCGTCCGCAACGATGAACTGCTAAGTGAATTAAAATTGCCTCATGCATCCGGCGGTGCCGTTTCTCTGGTTGAACGTCAGGTCTCTACGTTACGCAATAAACTCAACAACTGTTCTCATGAACTGGCTAGTCTGATTGATATAGCCCGCGAAAATGATTCTCTCAATACCCGACTGCATCGTATGACGGTCGAACTTTTTGATGCCAGCAGCCTTGATGATGTCATTGATTCTCTACAAAATCATCTGCGCGATCAGTTCAATGCCGATGCTATCGAGGTCAAACTTTTTTCCAGCAATGAATTAAAAAAAGCCGCTGATAATGGTAATAGCGGTCCGGCTTTGTTTCTGGATCTGCTCAACAAAGGCAAACCTAATTGCGGTACGCTTGAAAAACCTCAGCTGGATTATTTGTTCGGTGAACAAAACGACGATATTGGTTCGGTAGCGCTGGTCCCTCTTCAGGGTATCAATATCACCGGCATGCTGGTTATCGGCAAACATGACCCGCAACATTTTCACTCTGGTCATGGTACTGACTTTTTACGCCGTCTTGGTGATATTGTGGTCAAAGCTTTTGAATCGGTTGAATTACCGGCCTGATCTGCATGTCTAATCAGTCTGCAATCACAAAACATCTGCAGGCTTTTGCTGATTATCTTAAATTTGAGAAACAACTGTCGCTTCATACACTGTCTAATTATCAGCGTGATCTGGAGATATTTTCGCAGTGGTTATCTGATAATCAGGTTGGTGATTTTGCCGGTGTCAAACAGCATCATATTCGCCAGTATGTCAGTTGGCGCCATCGTCAGCAGGTTTCTGCCAAATCCATTCAGCGTAATCTGTCCTCGATTCGTAGCCTGTATCGTTATCTTTTAAGAGAAAATCTGGCTAAAGCCAATCCTGCTATAGGTGTCAGGCCGCCTAAAATTCATCGGAAATTACCGGTTACCATGAATGTTGATGAAGTGGGTCAATTACTGAATAACAGTTCCAATGATCCGCTTGATTTACGTGATATGGCGATTATGGAACTGTTTTATTCCTCGGGTCTGCGTTTATCCGAATTGGTCAGTATTAATCTCAACGATTTTCTGCAATCCGCTGATGAACTGGAAGTTATTGGTAAAGGTCAAAAGACCCGGGTTGTGCCTGTAGGTCAATTTGCCCGTGATGCGGTAAACCGCTGGCTCGAGAAACGCTCTCAATTAGCGGCCGATGATGAACCTGCTTTGTTTGTCAGCAAACGTGGCTCACGCATTTCACGTCGCGCGGTTGAACAGCGGCTGGCTCAGCAGGCTATTAAACGCGGTGCCAGTCAGCATCTGCACCCGCATATGTTGCGGCATTCTTTTGCCAGTCATTTGCTTGAATCTTCCGGTAATTTGCGTGCGGTTCAGGAACTGCTTGGCCACGCTAACATTAGTACCACTCAAATCTACACCCATCTGGATTTTCAACATCTTGCTCAGGTTTATGACCAGGCGCATCCGCGAGCTAAAAGGCGTAAGGATTGAAACTGACTTTTATCCGATTTGCTGCACCTGAATTTGCTGAATCGGATCTCGAACTTCATAGTATTAACCTGCTAAACATGACTCTTCAGATCGACTGGGACAGACTCGTTTGATTTAGGAGTTTAGAAGTAATCTTCATTGCTGATGACTTTTGACTCTCTCGTTAACGCACTCAATCTCCGCCCTGATCCTGATTTATTTGGATTTTTCAGGGTCTGCGAAACTCGCTGCGCTCAGACAGTCGCAGACTT
>Ga0181565_10001442_pt1 | contig 18134 bp, 17 predicted proteins | sample 101ome_16_FD_129661 | JGI IMG/M metagenome (GOLD analysis project Ga0181565, IMG submission 129661) | Coastal salt marsh microbial communities from the Groves Creek Marsh, Skidaway Island, Georgia - 101401AT metaG (megahit assembly) | ecosystem: Environmental > Aquatic > Marine > Intertidal... | reverse complement strand
GCAATAATCCTCGCTGGCGGTCTCGGCACGCGCCTCTCTGAAGAAACCTATCTAAAGCCAAAACCGATGGTTGAGATCGGTGGTAAGCCGATTCTCTGGCACATCATGAAAACCTACTCCGCGCATGGCGTGAACGATTTTGTGATTTGCTGTGGTTACAAGAGCTACATGATCAAGGAGTACTTCGCTAATTATTTCTTGCATCAATCGGATATGACTTTTTACATGAAAGACAACAGCATGCAGGTGCATTACAACAATGCTGAGCCATGGAGCGTGACGCTTGTGGATACGGGCGAAAACACGATGACGGGCGGTCGTTTGAAGCGCGTCAAGGATTACGTCAAAGATGAAGAGGCGTTTTGTTTTACCTACGGCGATGGTGTTAGCGATGTCGATATCACCCAATTGATTCAATTTCATCAAGCGCACGGCAAGCAGGCCACGCTTACCGCAACACGCCCGACCGGTCGTTATGGTGCGTTGAGCCCTTTCAAGAAAAGCCAAATGGCGATGGCAGTTGGATCAATGGCGGTTTTATTGTGCTGAGCCCTAAAGTCATCGATCGCATCGAACGAGACAGCACAGCTTGGGAAGCTGAGCCCTTGAATGGTCTAGCAAAAGAAAGTGAACTCGTTGCCTTCAAGCATGAAGGTTTCTGGCAGTCCATGGATACCTTGCGTGAAAAAAATCTGCTCAATGAATTGTGGACTACTGGTAAGGCGCCTTGGAAAGTCTGGTGAATCAGGTCTTTGACTACTGCGTGATTGGTGCAGGAATTGTTGGGTTATCTGTTGCCTACAAGCTTACTGAAAAGTATCCCAATGCGAGTATCTTGATTCTCGAAAAAGAAAGCCAGATTGGTCAGCATCAAACGAGTCACAACAGCGGCGTTATTCACGCAGGTATTTACTATGCACCCGAGAGCTTGAAAGCGAGATTATGCCGCCAAGGCCTCGTTGACACGAAAGCATTTTGTGATCAGCATGGACTGGCTAATGAGAGTTGCGGCAAGCTCATTGTCGCAACAAATAAAGTGGAGGAAGAAAGAGTCGAGCAGCTTTTTCGGCGCGCAAAAAATAATAGCGCTAATGTTCGACTGATTGAGAAAAAGGAATTACAGCAGCTTGAGCCAAATATTGAAGGTACGCTCGCTATTCTCTCGCCTGAAACAGGAATAGTTGATTACTTATCGATTGCTGAAAAGTTGAAAGAAATCCTTTCGGCCAAGGTTCAATTCCAGCTCAATGAGACGGTGGTCAATATTCAAGAGAAAGAAGGTCTGATTTCTATTTCGACAAAAAACAAAACATACTTCTCCAGAAAGCTCATTGCTTGTGCCGGTCTCCAAGCGGATAGGATCGCTCGAATGGCAGGTCTTCAGCTCGATTGCAGAATCGTTCCATTTAGAGGTGAGTATTTCCAGTTGCCGCGCTCTAAAGACAACATTGTGAAGCATCTAATTTATCCAGCACCTGATCCTAAACTGCCATTCTTGGGAGTTCATCTGACACGGATGATTGATGGCAGTGTTACCGTGGGCCCGAATGCTATCTTGGGTTGGGCAAGAGAGGGGTATAAAAAATACTCGGTTGATTTTAATGACACCGGGGATTTCCTCAAATTTCGCGGTTTTTGGAGGCTTATCAGGAAAAATCGAAATCACGCAATGTCCGAGGTAAAAAATTCGATGTTCAAGAGTGCTTACCTGAAGGAATGTCAAAAATATTGCCCATCTTTGAGCCTAGAAGACTTGCTGCCATATCGTGCTGGAATACGGGCACAAGTTGTTTCATCTGATGGTGTTGCTGTGCATGATTTCCTGATTAAAAAAACAGCAAGTATGTTGCATGTTATTAATGCGCCATCTCCGGCAGCAACTTCGGCATTACCGATTGCAAAAATGATCGTTGAAGAGTCTTTAGTTTAATTAAATAAACCTTGGAGGAGTAATTTGAAAGTCTTTATTACTGGTAATATGGGTTACATTGGCCCTGTTCTCAATCATGTTCTAACTACAACTTTCCCAAATATTGAAATTTTGGGTTTTGATACAGGCTTTTTTAGCCATTCACTTACAGGCGCCGATTTCACACCAGAGCAAGGTTTGTCAGTGCAATATTTTGGTGATGTGCGTGATATCCAGCCGGCCATCTTGAAAGGAGTGGATGCAGTTGTGCATCTTGCGGGTGTTTCAAATGATCCAATTGGCGTTGAGTTTGAAGATGTAACGGAAGAAATAAATCGGCGTGCCAGTGTGCGTTTAGCAGAAATGGCATCGTTGGCAGGCGTGAAGAATTTCGTTTTTGCCTCTAGTTGCTCGATGTATGGTCAGGCTGAAGGAGGTGCGCGAAAAGAAAGTGATCCTACAAATCCGCTAACGGCTTATGCACGATCAAAAATTGGAACAGAAGATGACCTAAAAAAAGCGAATCTTGGAGATATGGTATTTACTAGCCTTCGATTTGCCACTGCTTGCGGTTGGTCAACTCGGTTACGACTTGATCTTGTACTGAATGATTTTGTTGCATGTGCGATCACCTCTGGTGAAATCACAGTGCTAAGTGATGGAACTCCTTGGAGACCATTGATAGATGTCGAAGATATGTCAAGAGCGATAGCTTGGGCAATGTCGCGCGACAAAGACGCTGGCGGTCAGTTCCTCTCAGTCAATGCGGGTAGCAACAAGAGTAATTACCAAGTAAAAGATCTTGCGAATGCGGTTGCATCATTGATACCGAATACTAAAACCTCCATTAACAAAGACGCACTGCCGGACAAACGATCCTACTCTGTTGACTTCAGTCTATATGAGTCTTTGGCGCCTGATTTCCAGCCTGTAGTCTCTTTGGAAGAGTCTATTCGTCGACTTCGCGATGGCTTAAAAAAGATGAACTTTGTTGATAAAGACTTTAGAGATTCTCCTTTTATGCGCTTGAACACATTACGAAAGCATATGAGTGAAGAGCGTCTAGGAAAAGATTTACGCTGGAAAAAATTCTAAGCTTTCTATTAAGATTGAATACCATATAAAGCTAAATAACATTAAGTAGATATGATTTTTAAAGAAACAAACATAAAAGGAAACTTTCTTGTTGATTTGGAGCCTCGAGCTGATGAGCGTGGGTTTTTTGCACGCTATTTCTGTGAGCGAGAGTTCTCTGAACAGAGTCTCAATGCGCAGTGGGTGCAAATTAACAATTCGATGAGTCGTGAGGTTGGTACTTTGAGGGGGCTGCATTTTCAGCGATCTCCACATGCGGAAGTAAAACTTATACGCTGTTTGCGCGGTGCAATTTGGGATGTTGTGGTTGATCTGCGCGAAGCCTCTGAGACTTTCGGCAAGTGGTTTGGTGCTACTTTGTCTGATCAAAATCGCACAATGATGTATGTTCCCAAGGGCTTCGCTCATGGATTTATCTCATTGGAACCCGACACAGAGATTTTGTACTTGGTCTCGGAGTTTTATGCGCCTGAGTCTGAAGGTACGTTGATTTGGAATGATCCTGATGTGGGCATTAAGTGGCCGATTTTGCCGCAGATCATATCGGAGAAGGACCTTAATGGAGCGCCGCTTAAGGACAGCACAATTCAGATTTAGAGATATTAGATAATCATAATGAGTCATCGAAAAAGAGTAATTGTAACTGGGGTGTCTGGGTATATAGGTAGCTTTATTGCAAAAAGCTGTTTGGAGTCTGGCTATGAGGTGCTTGGAATAAGCAAGAATAATGCTGACCTAGTAAGTAAGGAGTTGGGTGTTGATGTTGTTAAAGCTGATTTACTAGTTTCAAGTAATCTTGAATCCATTGACTTTCATTCATCCGATGTAATCATCCATTGTGCAACTGCAAACGATATCTTATCGAAGGATTTTAATGCAGGTGTTTTATTGTCTGTGATGGGAACAAGGCACTTATTTGAAGCTGCCCTAAGAGCTGGAGTTAGAAAACTCGTACTTTTTTCTACAGCACAGGTTTACGGAACGGAATTAATAGGCGAGATAGATGAAAGCTCACTTATTCGATGCGAAACACCTTACGCACTAAATCATCTTTTTGCAGAAGAATTAAGTCGGTTTTACTCTATCACTAGCGACTTCGATGTAGTTGCTGTTCGTCCCTCTAATGTATATGGCTTGCCTCTAATCAGCACTGTTAACCGTTCAACTTTAGTTCCTATGTGTTTTGTTGATCAGGTTGTTGAAACGGGCTCGATATCTCTCCATTCTTCAGGGAAACAAACACGTAATTTTGTTTCCATTGGAGAGGTTGCTGATCTTATCTTGAAGGTTTTAGACGAATTCCCACAGGGGTTTTCGATAGCAAATGCTTGCTCAAATTATCACGCTTCAATATTTGATATTGCCACTTTAGTAGCAAGTTCTTTTGCGGCAACTTATAAAGAAAATATTCCTGTCAATGTAGAGTGCATGCAGCCATCGACTCCAAACGTTTTTCAATATAAATCCAAGTTCTTCACTCCGTTGGCAGATGAGTCTTTGTGCAAAGAAAATATGGCATCTGTCATAGATCAATTAATTCAAAAAAGGAAAGCAGAATGAAAAAACAAATCGAGAATCCCGTCTCCCAGTTTTTTGAGGAACGCAATGCCGATATCGCCCGTATGGGGGAGGACGACGAGCTTAGGAAGCGGTCGCTGGATTGGATGGTGCTTGCGGACCAATACAAATACACATACAACTTTACCTGGATGGGTCGCCCGATTATTAAATTCCCGGCGGATATTATTATTCAGCAAGAATTGATGTGGCAATTGAAGCCGGACTTGATCATTGAGACTGGTATTGCCCATGGGGGATCGATTGTGTTTTCCGCCTCAATGATGGAAATGATGGGGATTGACGGCGAAGTGGTCGGGGTGGATATCGACATTAGAGACCATAATCGAGAACTCATTGAAAGCCATCCCATGTACAAGCGCATCACGATGTATGAGGGTAGCTCGGTTGACCCGGCCATTGTCGAGAAGGTTAAGGATCATGCAAGAGGCAAGAAGTGTGTGATGGTTATTCTTGACTCACTGCATACTCATGATCATGTACTAGCTGAACTTAGAGCCTATGCTCCGCTGGTAACTATCGGTTCTTACTGTATTTTGCCTGACACGTTCATTGAATTTTTTCCGCCGGGATATTTTTCCCATAACAGGCCGTGGGATGTGGGCAACAATCCCTATACCGCCATGAAATTTTACTTGGCAGAGAGCGATGAATTCGAAATCGAAAAGCAACTCACCAGCAAGGCGATGATCACGGAAACTATAGATGGATACCTGCGTCGAGTGAAGTAATTTGGCGAACTGATAACTAATGCATTATTAATGACAAGGAGGAGAGAGGTCTTGAACCAGCATAATCAACTGAATACACATTCACCTGATGAATTCAAGGGCGATGTACCAAATTTGGTGGCTCGCCATAGTTCTGTCTTTAGCTCGGCCGGTGGCAAAGCGGGATGTATTCTAGGGATAGGATGCTTGTCGCACGATTCATCTGTCGCACTTGTAAATGCGAGTACGGGCGACGTGTTGTATGCCATTGCTGAAGAACGACTTTCCAATCTTAAGCATGATAGCCGGCTACCATGGGGCGGCATCCTCACAGCAATAAAGACTGCAGAGCAGCAAGGCATGAGCATAAAGTCGGTGTCAATCAACTTCGACCCGTCGCTGTTTCTACCTGGGATTGTCCAGGATGACGTGGACGAGTTGTCGTCTGCCGCTGTCGAGAATAAGACTTATTTCTTTGGTCAACTGAGCGAACTGGCCAAGCTTGGTGTGCCGTTGGATCTCGAGGCTGACCAGGATGCTGACAGCACTGTATCGAAAATCTCTGATCTAATTTCTCAGCAGCTCGGTTTGACAGGCAAGAAGCAAACCCGGTTGCTGAAGCGATTGACCTGGTATTTCAACATGGCGACAAAATATTACCGGTTAAAGGAAATTCTCCACCAGATTTTTGCCGGTATCGATGTCTGTTTCTATAGCCACCATGACTGTCATGCTGCGACGGCTAGATATGGTTCTGGTAAGACTGATGGCTTGTCTATCGTGATCGATGGCCATGGGGAAACTGATACAACCACCCTCTACAAGTTCAACGGTAATGAGATTAGCCGCATTTCGGAGACAAAGTGGCCGGTCAGTATCGGCTCCCTGTACTTGGCTATTACTCGCTACCTCGGCTTCGATCATGGCGATGAATATAAGGTGATGGGTATGACTGCCTACGGTAAGCCGGTCATGAAGGAGCACTTTCATGACGCCTTCAAGGTGACTGAGTACGGCAACGTACTGTTTACCGAGACAGATTACTTTTACATCAATGAGGTCAACGCTTCTGGTCAATTGCGTTTCTCGACGAAGCCGATGTTTGCTCGAGTCTGTTTGTCAAGATTGAAAGACGAGGAAATACTCCAGGCTCATTTCGATCTAGCAGCCTCGCTTCAGAGCTTTGTGGAGGAAATCAGTGCGGAGATAGCAAGTAGGGCGCTACAGTGTACCGGATCGTCCAATATCTCGCTTGCCGGTGGCGTGGCATTGAATGGTTTGATGAACAATGCCATCCGTAAGCATTGCCGACCAGAAGATATTTTCATATACCCAGCTTCTTCTGATGACGGTACCAGTGTGGGTGCGGCCTTGATGTATTTACAAGACAAAGGCGTCAAGGTGGGTAACCGTCTGCGTTCATGCTATTTCGGCAGTGCAGCAACGAGCTCTGAAATTCAGGCGGCGCTTGAGCAGATGGGTATTAACTATGAGCGACCAGATAATATCAACGCGACCATGGCGCAGGCATTGAATGACGGGAAGATCGTCGCGAGATTCTCGGGTCGTTCGGAATTCGGACCTAGAGCATTGGGTCACAGATCGATCCTGGCCAATCCTACGATCGCCAGCATGAAGGACACGATTAATGTCAGAATCAAACATCGTGAGCCTTTTCGCCCATTTGCTCCTGCGGTGATCAAGGAGTTTGCTCCCGAATATTTTGACCTGAAACCGGGGGAAGATGCGCCTTTCATGATTTTGATCGTCTCGGCCAATGAAAAAGCAAAGTCGACACTCCCTGCTGTTGTGCATGCCGACGGGACAGCTAGGGTGCAAACTGTGACAATCGATGACAACCCGGATTTTCATAAGACGCTGTCCGAATTTCAGCGAATATCGGGTGTGCCGGTTCTTATAAACACCAGTTTCAATATTAATGGCGAGGCCATTGTGGAATTGCCGCTTGATGCGATTGAGTCTTTCCTGTTTATGGATATTGATTATCTAGCAATAGGTGATTTTTGGGTGGCGAAGGAAGGCAATAGAAATTCGATCTCAAAAATGAAACATGAAGAATATCTTGCCCTGCGCAAAAGACGATATGAGGAAATGCTGTCCGGGGACTATCCCTCCATTGATCCGAGAAAATACAGCAGATGGTTCTTTCCAAAAAGCCGGATCTGACATTAAGTAATTATTTATAACATTTAAGATAATTCTAAATGAACAGAAAGATAAGCTGATGTAATAAAATTTGTCATTTTTATAAAAGGTATGATTGATGAACGTAGATGTTGAAAAATTTAATACACAAGGTTTTCTCATTATCAAAAACTTTTTTTCACAAACTGATATTTTAAATATGGTGATGGAAGGTGTTGAGGAATATGGAAAAATATTTACCTCTGGATTTAAGTTCAATAACTCATTAAAGATTCTTAGTAGCTTGAGTGATGTGCAGCGCTCGACCTTTTATCGTGGATTGAGATATTTACCTGAGTTGACACAGATTTCTTGTGATCGTGCTTTATTAAATTTGTCAAAAGAGTTGGGGTTAAAGTCTCCTGCGGTTATGCACTCTTTTAACTTAAGAATGGATTATCCGGGTGACAATGAATACCTTTTTCATTGGCATCAAGACAGTACATACTTATTAGGGTCGGAGAATGCGGTTACATATTGGCTTCCACTAACATGTGTTTCGCGGGCCCTTGGTTCAATAGCAATTATTCCAGGTAGCCATAAGAGGGGCTTATATCCATTTAATATAAGCGAATCTTACGGTGGCAATGGAAGCTTGTCACCTAAGGATATTAATCTTAAAGATGTCCCCACATCTGAAGATATTTATGTAGTTGAAGCTGAGCCCGGTGATTTGGTGGTGTTTTCCCAACTGCTCCTCCATTCAAGTTTCCCAGGTAATCGAGAAGATATTCGTTGGACAATTCAGATCCGTCATTCTGATTACAGTAACGAAAGATTCTTGAATGCAGGTTTCCCAATGGGTGATGCCACAAATATTACCAAAGTAAATTATTTGCCTTGTTTTGATGGGCACTCTTAACCCGCGCTTGAGCCTCTCGCTGGGTAAGATTTTTTTCATCTTGCGGGTTATCTGGATTTAATATGAAAATAAATGATTATGCGAATTCAATGTTTAGATTCGAATTTCTTCATTCTGATTGGATTGAGGATTGTAAAAATTACTTAGATTCTTTTGCTCAGAAATATATTCATGAAGCGGTGTGCATAGATTACGCATTTGGGCGAGGAAACTGGTCGTTAGCTTTGAAATTAGCTGGTGCAAGAAAAGTTATTGCTATAGATGCGTCAATTGATAACTGCAATCGTTTTGAAAGTTGGCTGAAAAGCCAAGGTATCAAAGGGATAGATGTTGTCCATGCGAACATATTAGAAGATAGTTTAGATATTAAAGCGGATTTCATCTGGGCTCATGGGATTCTGCATCACGTAGCCTTTCCGACGCAGTTGGTGAGCCGCTTATCAAAGTTAATGCATCCGCAATCATTCTTACATTTATATGCGTACAACGATGGATGTCTTCGTCAAAGCATCATCAATCCAATTAGATCAGTTTTGAGATATGAGACGGAGTGCGAGTTCCGCAATGAAGCACCTCTATTCGGTATAAAGGCTAGAATGCGAGTGAGGGATGATCTTACTGCACCTTATGTTCATTGGCTATCTGGCGAACAGATGCATTCCTTTGCAGAATCGTGCGGGTTGCGTGTCGTTAAGCAACATATTGACTTTAGCGATTGGCACAAAAAGGTAACGGACGAAGAATTCTGCCCGCACAACTATATATACTCTTTTTCAGAGGCCCCGATATTAAATACAGATGCGTTCCATCATAGATCCATAACGGATATTGACATTAAAGTTATCGCTGAATTGATGGATATTTTATTCAAATCAAAATCCATTCCGACAAGTGAGCTGAAAAATATAGCCATAGGAATTTGTAATTCGCACTTTAGCTCTCTCCACTATGGGGGAGTTAGGGAGGCATTGACTCAAGATTTTTTACATCTTTTGTATATAATAGCATCTAGAGATCTTTTTGATCTCTATGCTGACAACGAATTTATTTCGTACTTTTTAGACCTTGCAATGTTTTCACTCACTGGTCAAACCGAGGTGCATCACAAGGGTTGCATTGATAGCTATTTAAGTCGTTATTTGCGTAAACATAGAATAAGAATTTAGTTAGTTATTGATGGATATTACCCTGCTAAGCCGAATTACTTTCGTGGTTCCGACATACAATCGTCAAAACTATGCACTGCGCTTGATGGAATTCTGGGATAACAAGGGTCCTAGAATAATAGTTTTGGATGGTAGCGATGAACCGATTAGTTCATTGGAATTGAGCCAATTTGGATCGGCTATACGATATTTGCACCGTCCAGTTGGAGTTTATCAGCGCTTGAGAGAGTCGTTGGATTTGGTGCAAACAGAGTTTGTTGCCTATGCTGGGGATGATGAATTTTATATACCATCCTCGGTCGAGGATTGTATTAGCGAGTTGGATAGCGATCCCACTCTCGTGGCTTGTTGTGGCAGAGCACTCAGTTTTCAGACACATAATCGCCAGGTATTTGGTCAATTTGTTTATCCTAAATTGGCTGGATATCTTATTGACTCCAGTAATGCTGGAGGACGAGTAGTTGATCATATGCGTTGTTATGTGCCTAGCTTGATCTATGCAGTATGCCGCGCACCCCAGTGGAAATGTGTATGGAAACACACGCTGCACAAGGAGTTTAACTTTTTTGCCGCAGGTGAATTGCAGTTTGAAATGGGCATGGCATTTGCCGGTCGATCAAAAGTAATAAGTTCCTTGATGTGGTTGCGATCAAAAGAGAATCAGCCCATCCGTGATACAGATCCAAGTTATGACGATTCAAAAACCTTCTTGTCTTGGTGGTCTGAAATTGGCAATAAGGATGATCATGAAGAGTTCATATCAGTTATGTCTCGGTGCTTCCATGAGCTCCTCCCAGATGAAGGCCCAATTCCAAGGGTATTTGTTTTAGCTGGTCTCCAAGCATATTTAGATTTTTACCTTGAATTTCGCCGCCTAAGAAAAAATAAATTGAGAAAATGGATCGTCAATGCGTTGCCAGAGTTTTCCAAGCCAATTTTTAAGAGGCTTGTTAACCATTTTCTTCCTGGAAAACTGTCTTACCACACCGAATTACTTCATTCAGCTAAATGCCTGGAGGGCTTAGGAGTTAGTGTGGACTTTCTTGCGCTTGAAGAAATTCAAAAAACGATTATTCAATTTCATGAAAATAGAAGCTCGGTAGGTTTTTAGTTCATGTCCTACTCTTTATTGATTTTTGGCGCAGGCCAGCTAGGGCCCAAGGCGCTTTAGGGTTCCTTCCAAAGAAACTTCCTAATGCCACAGAAGCTAAAAGAGAGCAGTTAGTTATTTTGTTATAAATATTTATCAACAATGTGTGTACATTTAAAAAGGGTAAAGTATGTTAAATGGTAAATCAGTCCTGATTACGGGTGGAACTGGCTCCTTTGGGAAAAAGTTCATTGAGACGATTCTATCAAGATACTCTGATGTCAAAAAAATCATTATCTATTCAAGAGATGAGCTAAAACAGTCAGATTTGAGACGGGAATATCCGATGAAATCTTTTCCTCAGTTAAGGTTTTTTATTGGTGATGTTCGTGACAAAGAGAGGGTTGTTAGGGCGTGTGAAGAGGTAGATGTTATTATTCATGCAGCAGCGATCAAGCAGGTCGACACAGCAGAGTATAATCCTACTGAATGTATCAAAACAAATGTAAATGGAGCCGAAAACGTCATTAATGCCGCATTAGAGTGCGGAGTAAAAAATGTCGTTGCTTTGTCTACTGATAAAGCATGTGCGCCAATAAACCTATATGGTGCAACTAAATTGGTTTCTGACAAACTCTTTACCGCTGCTAATAATATCAAAGGTACCAAAGATGTTAGATTTAGCGTTGTTCGCTACGGAAATGTTATGGGCTCACGCGGATCTGTAATTCCTTTTTTTCTAGACAAGAAAAAAGATGGCATGTTGCCAATAACGCATGAAAGCATGACGAGATTTAATATTTCTCTCCAAGCAGGTGTCGATTTAGTCATGTATGCTTTAGAGAATCATTTAGGTGGAGAGATCTTCATACCAAAGATTCCCTCGTACAGAATTCTAGATCTAGCTCAAGCTATTGCACCAGATAGTGAAACGAAAATTGTCGGTATAAGACCTGGTGAAAAGCTTCATGAAGAGATGATTACTGATACCGATTCAATCAACACAATTGATATAGGTCGCTTTTACGCTATATTGCCCTCAATTTCTTTTAATTATACTGAAGAGGAATATATTGCCCACCATAAGGCCAAAAAAGTCCCGTTTGGGTTCAAGTATAATTCAGGCACTAATGAAGATTGGGAGTCCGTTGAAAGCTTGAGGCAGGCGATAGTTGATCATGTGGATTCGGATTTTGAGGTTTAGTCAAGCTTATGATTCCATATGGTAGACAAGATATAAACCAACAAGATATTGACGCTGTTGTCAATGTACTGAAATCAGACTTTTTGACTCAGGGGCCTAAGGTGCCTGCTTTTGAAGAATCCATCACAAAGTACACGGGAGCTGATTATGCCTTGGCGGTTAACAGCGCCACCTCTGCGCTCCATGTAGCCTGTTTAGCTCTTGACCTTGGGGCGGGAGATGTTGTTTGGACATCCCCAATTACTTTTGTAGCATCTGCAAATTGTGCGCTTTACTGTGGGGCTGAAATCGACTTTGTCGATATTGATCCCTCCACTTTTAATATGTGCCCAAAATTGCTTGAAACTAAATTACAGAAAACGAAATCTGAGGGAAAAAAATTACCAAAGGTGGTAATTCCAGTCCACATGTGCGGTCAACCTTGCGATATGCCAAAAATAAGGAAGTTGGCAGACGAGTATGGTTTTAAGGTAATTGAGGATGCCTCTCACGCGATTGGAGGTAGCTGCGAGGGTCATAAAATTGGAAGTTGTAAATATTCCGACATTACTGTATTTAGTTTTCATCCCGTCAAAATTATTACGACTGCCGAAGGAGGTGTTGCAGTTACTAATAATGAAGATATTGCTAGTAAGATGGCGCTTTATCGAAGTCATGGTATAACTCGAGATCCCTTGCTCATGACTAAAGTTTCTGATGGCCCTTGGTATTACGAACAGCTCTGTTTAGGGTTTAATTATCGCATGACAGAGTTACAGGCTGCTTTAGGCTTATGTCAAATGCAACGATTGGATGATTTTGTAACTGTAAGGCATCAACTCGCCGTGCGATATGACGAGCTGTTAGCAGATTTGCCTATAATCACCCCTTTTAGAGACTCTAGACACTACTCGGCGTTCCATCTTTATGTGATCCGTTTAAAGCTAGATATAGTCAAAAGTACTCACTTAGAAATTTTTTGTGGTCTCAAAGAAAAAGGTATCGGAGTCAATTTGCATTATATACCTGTCCATATGCAGCCTTATTATTCTGGTCGGGGTTTTCGTGTCGGGGATTATCCTGTTGCTGAAGAGTACTATCAGAGTGCTATTAGTCTTCCTTTATTTCCCTCAATGAGTATCGAAGAACAGACTGAGGTAGTGGCAGCTTTAGGGCTTTTGCTAAGATAAGAAGGATTATGGCGAATTTATGAAATATTTGACCATTATTCAGGCTAGATCGTCTTCTTCAAGACTATCTAGAAAATCCTTAATGTCTGTTGCTGGCATTCCATTGGTTCATCTTTGTGAAATTAGGGCGAAGAATGATTTCTCCAAACTCATTGCTGCCACTAGCAATGAGGCCTCTGATGACGACCTTGCAAAAATGTTGCTAGAGGCAGGAGTTGATGTATTCAGAGGTAGTTTGACGAATGTTTTAAGTAGATTTATTGATATTGCTGATTCACATATGTTAACAGATGAGGATTGCATAATCAGATTGACTGGAGATAATCCTATAGTGGATAGCAAGTTTCTTGAGATTTTGAGATTTTCTTGGGAAAAGTTTGGGCTAGATTACCTTTCAGGGCATCCGGCTGATATGTCAAATAGCATTTGGCCTTAATCTTGTTGTTGATGGCGGTTGGACAAGTTGGTGATCTCTTAGCAGAGCCAATTTTTCCTTAATAACAGTCGGATGTGGCTCTAACTTTGGTCTTTGATTCAACTGCAATTCAGCAGGGGTTTGAACAGACTAGTTCCATTAAGCGATCGTAAACATGCTATCTCTGTAATTCAAAATGTCACTTTTTCGTGAGCGGCCTTCAAGTTTATTCCATTTGCGAAGTGATTAGGATCTTGTTTTTAGCATGGGCGCTCTGGATTTTAGGATTAAACATTGAAAAATAGCCGAATACTTTTGTTGAATGTTTCGTGTGTGGCAATGAAAATAAATGAATATCTATTTTAGAGTTGACGCCTCAGTGCATATTGGTAGTGGGCACGTCATGCGTTGTTTATCACTGGCAGAAACATTCACTGAAATGGGGCATGATGTAGTTTTTGTGATGCGGATGCAGTTTGGAGATTTGTGTGATTATGCAGAAAGCCGCGGGTTTAAAGTAAAAAGATTGCCGGTGTTACATGGATCGAAGTTGCCAGATAGTTCTGATTATCAGGCTTGGCTGCAAGTGCCTGAGCTGGTTGATGCTAATGACTTTTTATCATTAGCTACTGATGCTGAATTGATTGTGATAGATCACTATGGAATTTCGGCGCAGTGGGAAAAACATGTAAAGTCTTCGATAGGATGTAAACAGATTGTTATTGATGATCTTGTACGTGAGCATTGTGCCGATTTAATTTTAGATCAAACAGCTGGTCGGGAAGTACAGGAGTATAGACTAACTTCACCTGGCAGCGAATTGCTAGTGGGAAGTGAATATGCTTTGTTAAGGTCTCGTTTTAGTGAGTTACACTCGGTTGCTATTAAAAAGGATTTTAATTTTGAGCATCATAAACTTTTACTTACTATGGGTGGAGTTGACAAATCAAATGTAACCAAGGATGTTTTGATTGCCCTTTCCCATAGGGCTTTGCCGATAAGCACTACAGTTTTACTCAATAAAAGCGCACCTCATTTTTCCTCGGTAGCATCATTTTGCGAAGAGCATGATGAATGGATTACTCATCTTCTATTTACAGAGGATATGGCTGAGTTGATGATGGAGCATAGCATCTCTATTGGTGCACCAGGCTCGACTTCGTGGGAGCGAGCTTGCATAGGGTTGCCTTGCATCATGATTCCAATAGCCCAAAACCAAATAGAAATTTGTGAAAACTTAGTCAAGGAAGGCGCTGCAATATCTCTTGAAGTTAATGAAATTCCTGAGTTGCTAAATGATAAATTGGATGAGTTGCTAACAAGATACTCAACCATTAGACGTTGCGCCTTAAATTTGTGTGATGGAAGGGGTGTCGAAAGATTGGTTGATAAGTTAAGTTTATTGGGGTGGATATAAAATGCGGATTACATTATTTTGTTCTAATTTGGAGCATCCAGTCTATTCACACCTCAGGGCATGGAAAATTTCAAATAGTGATAACTACTTAATCTCGATCGTAAGTAATGTCAGTGAGATAAAAAAGCCCGGTGATATTCTATTTCTCATTTCATGTACAGACATCGTTAAAGCTGAAGTTCGAGGGATGTATACTCACACATTAGTTTTACATGCAAGTGACCTACCAGAAGGTCGAGGCTGGAGCCCACATATATGGGATGTTTTAACAGGGAAAAATGAACTGACGGTATCTTTGCTAGATGCAGAAGATAAGGTGGATGCCGGCGCAATTTGGCAAAAAAAGTCTATTAAGCTCGGTGGGCATGAGTTATATGATGAGATAAATGCGCTCCTTTTTAATGCGGAAATTGAATTAATATCCTGGGCTTGTGAAAACATTTCAACCGCCATTTCTACTCAGCAGGAAACCGGAGTATTTAGTTATCATCTTTTAAGAACGCCGGTTGATAGTAAAGTCGATATTGACAAGAGCATTAGAGAGCAATTTAATTTGCTACGCGTGTATGATCCAGACAGATTCCCTGTATTTTTTGAATTACCGATATAAATTAACTATAGAGAAGTATGATGAAAAGTAATTTTATAGAGATCAATGGGAGACGGATTGGACCTGAATCCCCCCCTTACATCATCGCAGAGCTCTCCGCAAATCATAATGGCGATATAAATCGCGCATTCAAGATTTTGGAAATGGCAAAAGAGTGTGGAGCTGATGCGGTAAAGATTCAAACTTACACTCAGGATACGCTCACCATAGACTGTGATAAAGAAGAATTCAGAATAAAAGGTGGGCTTTGGGATAATAGAACGTTATATGATCTATACACAGAAGCACATATGCCATGGGCGTGGCACGCCTTATTGTTCAAACGTGCTAAAGAGCTCGGAATCACTATTTTTAGTTCGCCATTTGATACCACAGCCGTAGACATGCTGGAGGATCTTGGAACGCCAGCATATAAAATTGCTTCTTTCGAAGCTATAGACCTACCTTTAATCAAATATGTCGCAAAAACTGGCAAGCCTCTGATTATATCAACAGGAATGGCAGATGAAGAGGAAATTCAGGCAGCTGTTGATGCTGCAAGAGACGCCGGCTGTAAGGAGCTGGCCCTCTTACACTGCGTAAGCGGTTATCCTGCGCCATCCGAAGACTACAACTTGGCAACGATTTCAGACATGTGCAAGCGCTTCGACGTCTTGGTCGGGCTATCAGATCATACTATTGATAACACAACATCTATAACGGCTGTAGCTTTAGGAGCGTGTTTAATCGAAAAGCATGTGACGCTTGATAGAAATGCAGGCGGGCCTGACGATAGCTTTTCGCTTGAACAAATGGATCTTCTGCAGTTATGTCGTGACAGTAAAATTGCATGGAATGCTATGGGTAATGTTAATTATTCACGCAAAGAGAGCGAAAAAGGTAATATGGTATTTCGTCGTTCTCTCTATGTTGTGCAAGATGTGAAGCGAGGAGAACAACTTTCCCCTCACAATCTAAAATCTATCAGACCAGGATTTGGTTTGGCTCCAAAATACTACGAAGATTGCCTGGGTAAAAAGGCTAGGTTTGACATTGAGCGTGGAACCCCACTTAGTTTTGATATGATGGATTCATAGACTGTGAAATACTGCAAATCTTGCTTGTCAACTGACCTGCGACCGGGAGCAGTTTTTGAAGATGGTGTCTGCCTTCCGTGCAGGTACTCAGATTCAAATGATGAAGTCAGTTCTAGAACCAAACTAAAAACTTTAAGAGAAAAGTTTAAAAAAAGTAGAAAAAAACAGAAAAATAAAGGTTCATATGACTGTATTGTTGGAGTAAGTGGCGGAAAAGATAGCACTCGTCAAGCACACTGGGTAAGAGACCGTTTAGGTCTTAGGCCTCTAATTGTTTGTAGTGGCTACACGCCAAAACAAATGTCAGAAATAGGTGCAAAAAACCTATCAAATTTGTTTTCTATGGGCTTCGATGTAGTTATCGCAACACCTGCTCCTCAAACTGCGGCCGAGCTCGCATTAAAGTCTTTCAGACAATTTGGTAATGTCTGTAAATCAACCGAAATGTCTTTGTATGCAACAGTTCCTCGTCTTGCTATTGAGCTAGGTATCAATACGATATTTTGGGGGGAAAATAATGCTCTTCAGGTTGGTGAGTCTGCAATAGAGGGTGTTGATGAGTTTGATGGTAATAGTATTAGAAATATGAATACTCTTAAGTCTGGTGGAACAGAGTGGCTGTTTGATTCTGTTGAGGCAACTTATCTTGCGGAGCATTATATGTATCCGACTACAAGTAAGTTTGTCAAAGCGGGTATCAATATTTTTTTCCTTGGACCAGTATGGGACGATTGGTCAAATGAGAGTAATGCTACCTATGCGTCCTTAGAGGGTTTAACGCTCAGACCTGGGGAGGAATCTCAGACTGGTGATCTGTCTAACGCATCAATGTTAGATGAAGAGTTCACTAATATAAATATGATGCTCAAATATTTTAAATTTGGCTTTGGTCGAGCTACTGATTTCGTTGATGAAAAAATCAGGAGTGGACTCATGACCAGAGACAAAGCCATAGAAATTGTTAAAAAATATGATGGAGTATGTTCTGACGAAATAATAGCTAGGTTTTGTGCTTATGTTGGCATATCTCAGGATGAATTTTGGGATATAGCAAATGGTTGGGTAAACAAAAATTTATTCACCATTACCAAATTCAGCCGACCGACCCCTAAGTTTGAGGTAGGCACTAACTATGAAGGTTGACATTGTCGATGTAGGTAGTGGAAATGTAAGATCAATTCAAAATTGGATTGAAAAATGTAATGTTGATGCACGATGTGTTTCTCGTGTGGATAACTTAGTATCTGAAGTAATTATTCTTCCAGGCGTCGGGTCAGCAGGACCTTATTTGGACAGACTTCGTAAAAATTCGTTCGACACTGCGATAATAGAGCATGTTCAAGGTGGTGGTAGGTTAATAGGTATTTGTCTTGGATTTCAAATTATGTCTTCTTTCTCCCAAGAGGATGGAGGTATTGAAGGGCTTAGTTTAATTGATGCTGAGGTAAAGCGACTTGAAAACAGTACGTCTCATAACGAATGGGAGCCATTTTCATTCAGGAAAGACCAAATGAATGGCCAATCTTTTTCTTCTTCACAAAAATTAAGTCGCAAGACGATCCTAGATGGCCGCGTTTTCTATAATCATGAGTATGGTGTCATAAATAACGATCCTTACGCTTTTACAG
>Ga0181565_10001440_pt1 | contig 18141 bp, 18 predicted proteins | sample 101ome_16_FD_129661 | JGI IMG/M metagenome (GOLD analysis project Ga0181565, IMG submission 129661) | Coastal salt marsh microbial communities from the Groves Creek Marsh, Skidaway Island, Georgia - 101401AT metaG (megahit assembly) | ecosystem: Environmental > Aquatic > Marine > Intertidal... | reverse complement strand
ATAATAGACCATAAAAAGAGTTTGATTTATAATATTTAGCGTCAAAATCAAAGCTTATCAGTTTCCTTTTTCCATAAAATTCACCATCTAATAGATTATAGTCAAATCTTATTCTAAACTTTTCATATGGTTCACCTCTAAAAAGAATATTAAAGTTATCGATCTCTATAGATGTTGCATAATTTCTGGCTATTTGATGGTTATACATCTCAAGCAAGTTGTTTTTTAAATATTGGTTTCTTATTAGCTCAAAAGCTCCAGTTGAAATCATTTGATTAAAAATACCATCTTGTGGAAAGAATGAAAATCCAACTTCAATCTCAATAATATTGTTTATTATTTTTTCAAAAGACAACGAAGATGTATTCTTGTCAATGTCATTTTGTAATTCAATTATTAAATTTTCAGAATTATTAAGAACGTCGATTAAATTTTTAATTTGTTTAATGTCCTCTTCTAGGGTGCTTGATAAATCAATCAGGTAATTTCTTTTTTTTTCTTCATTTGAAAAAGACTCATTAATATTTCCAAGATATAGTGAAAGCATTACACTAAATACTATCACTATTGCCTCAATAATGTAACCAGTAATTGACTTCATTCTCTAAATGACTAATAATGTATAATATACGAATAACTTTCTAAACTCATTGAAGAGGATATGCCTATGATTTGATTTGCCATAAACGTCAGAAATCCCTAGCTCCAACTGAAACCATAAGATTAGATTTAGTTAATTCTACCTTTGTATCTAATATAATTTTTTGTTCTAATTTATATGATTGGAGTTGACTAAAACTAAAGATTGGGAAAAGTAAAATAAATAACGAATTTTTTTTTAAACCCCTAAATAAGAATTCAAATTATTTGTCCCAATTTTTTTTCCATAACTGATACTGCCTTAAACAAGAACAGTACAACCCAAATACCTTTAGGTTCTTTGGCGTTAGTTGTATTTTGGTTGCTTACTTTGTAAATAAAATTATAGATTTAACTTTTTAAAATTCAAAATTTGAGAATAACGTCTCTAGTTTTTGTTTTCCTATTTTTTTTTACCATGTGTGGTAAGATTGAGGATGAACCATCCTTATCAACTCAGGTAGATGGTGTATATGTACTTCAAAACATAAGTTGTTTCTGTTATTTTGAAAACTATGATTTTAATCAAAATAGCCTTTGGATCTTTTCAAATCAAGGAGTTCTAATTAGCAAAGGCAATAATGAAAGTTGGTTTGACCTTTTGCCACTTAACAAGCCAATAAGCTATGTGATTAAGGATAGTGTTTTATCATTTTCATTAAGTGATAGAAAATATATAATTGAATTGATTGATGAGAAATTATTGTTAAACTATATTGATAATCCTTTGATAGCTGATGATGAAATATCATACACTTTTATTAAATCCGACATGGACTTGAACTGTGTTAATCCAGATAATATTTTTTTAGACTTGGCCTGTACAGAAGAGTATAATCCTATTTGTGGATGTGATGGTGTTACTTACCCGAATCCTTGTCACGCTAGCACATATGGCGGGGTTAATTCTTTCACAAACGGAGAATGTTTAAATTGAAAATTTTACGACTTCTTCTGAACTGGAAAGTCTAATTCAAAAACCAAATTTTTCTTTCCTGAAGTTTAAATAGTTATTTGTATAACTTGAAATTATATCCTCTTGAGATTGATACTTTAATAATTTTTTCCAATTTTTTGTGTTTGTAGAGTATTCAAATTCTACGTTCTTTAAGCTCCACCTTTGAAGTTCGTAGATTAGTGGATAAAGGTCAATACCTTTTTCAGTTAGATAATATTCCTTGACTTTTTTATCACTTGACTTTAACCTGAAAGAAATTATACCTAACTCTAATAGTTTTTTTAATCGATTAGATAAAATATTAGTCGCTATTCCTTCATCTGTGTGGTAGGCAAATTCAGTAAATGTAGTTTTCCCTCTAAAAAGATCTCGAACAACTAAAATAGTCCATTTATCTCCGAGCAATTCAAGGGAAATGGCACAAGCACATCCTTTTTTGTTGATCTGAATTTTTTGATAAGCTATATTCATCTTTTCAATTTTTTTCTTTGGAATATAGTAATTAAAAATAAACAGTCAAAATATTTCAACGGTTTAAATCAAACTGGTTTATGATTACTTGCCTAATACAATAAAAATAAATTTTTGAGAAATTCAAAAGATAAGATTGTCAATTGGACAAAATGCCAAAAATAGATTCTACTCAAATTAAACTTAACTACTATAATCCCGTCAGAGTCCAATAGAATAGGGCTATTAGAGACGGTGTCTTGAGTGAAATTTGACTAATAAAGTGTGCCAAATACGTGCCAAAAAGTAGTGTTTTTTGTAAATTGAAGTGTTAAACACTCTAATGCGGATATTTGCTTTTTTAGGAGAATGCTTGACTAATAAGAGCTTAAAATCCCCATTAATAAAGGGATGAAATGAAATAAAAATTATGTAGCTTTGCTCCATCCAAAAGGGGATGTAGCTCAGTTGGCTAGAGCGCTTGACTGGCAGTCAAGAGGTCGGCGGTTCGAGTCCGCTCTTCTCCACTCGTAGCACCGCTACACTACTTACCAACCAAAGCCCGGCAAATGCTGGGTTTTTTCTTTTTTTACGCCCTTTTCCCTTTATGAGATAAACAAAAAATTGGGGCCTCCACAATGAATGCTTACATTCGTGTTATGAACAAAGGGAAACTTTTAAAATTCTCTATCGCTTTTGGCATCGTCAAGAAACTGATTTTGTTCATTATATTTCTGGCTGGCCCAGAGGTTTTTTCACAAATAGCAAAAGAACTAACCGTGCCCTATGCCGACCCAAACGGTTTGGTGGTTGTGGTTAAAAACAGTCACTTAAAAACCGACGTAAAAAAGCCATTGGTAGCTTGGGAAGTAAAAGGGGAAAAAATTTCAAAGGTGGTCGTAAAGAAAAATTCCATTGACTTTTTAGTCAACCAATACACCCAAAAGGGATATCGACATTTAAACACCTATACTGCACCAAATCAAGCAAACAAAACTAGATTTTATTTCAGCTATATTGGAAACTAAACCCATCGGAATCACATAACTTCGAGCAATGAAAACCCCTCAAAATATGTTTGTCGTATTTCTTTGTGTACTACTAAACGCTTCAATGATGGCCCAAAAATATGAAACCCAGTCCTACGATCTAGTCCAAACATTGGATGGAGGAGAAATTCGATTTTACCCTCCGGTCATGAAGATCATAACCGCAGATGAAAATGGCTTTAGGCAACTTTTTGGTTTTATCTCTGGCAATAACACAGCCAATAAAAAAATAGCCATGACCACCCCCGTGTATAGGACCACCGAAGATGGGAAAAAAACCATGGCCTTTGTCCTACCCAAAAAATTTACTACAAAAAATACACCTCAGCCTAATGCCCAAGCCGTGGATGTGATCGAATCTCCCTCCGGATATTTCTTGGCCTATACCTACAGTGGATACAGCTCGTCAACCAAAGAAAAAGAGGCGCTTTTAGTGCTCCAAAAAATAGCCGCAGAAAACAAACTCAACATTATAGGTGCACCCAAATGGTTGTTTTACAATTCGCCCTATCAATTTTGGCGCCGTAAAAACGAACTACTGCTTGAAATTGAAGCACCAAAATAACCAAAGGGGGTCACTTACCTGCCTTTAAAGCTTATACCACCCACTTATTTTGCTATAATAAAAATCAATAGCAAGTCATACAAAAGCCGGTTTTTTATTCTAATTTTTGATAAAAATTGAATCGATATGGAATCAGCCAAATGCCCCTTTCACGGGTCGACAACCACCCCCAACTTGGGCACCCAAAACAAAGACTGGTGGCCCAACCAGTTAAACCTTGATATTTTGCGTCAGCACGACAGCAAAAGCAACCCGCTTTCGGAAATTGACTATGCCGAAGAAGTTCAAAAACTTCCCCTAGCAGCGGTCAAAGAAGACCTTAAAAAAGTAATGAAAGACAGCAAAGAATGGTGGCCAGCCGACTATGGACACTACGGGCCATTCTTTATCCGTATGACCTGGCATGCTGCCGGAACCTACCGTACCGGAGACGGACGAGGAGGAGCCGGAACCGGCGCACAGCGTTTTGCACCACTCAACTCTTGGCCCGACAATGGCAACTTGGATAAAGCCCGTCGTCTGTTATGGCCCATCAAAGAAAAATACGGCAACCAACTCTCTTGGGCCGACCTGCTTGTATTGGCCGGTAACGTGGCCATCGAAGACATGGGCGGACCCACCCATGGGGTTGTCCTAGGCCGTGAAGATATCTGGCATCCCGAAAAGGACATTTATTGGGGCGCCGAAGACGAATGGCTAGGCGACAACCGCTACGGCGATACCCGCCAGTCACTCGAAAATCCGCTTGCAGCGGTCCAAATGGGCTTGATATACGTCAACCCCGAAGGACCCAACGGTAATCCCGATCCGGCCCTATCGGCCCAAGATGTTCGGGAAACCTTTAAGCGAATGGCCATGAACGACGAAGAAACTGTGGCCTTGACCGCCGGTGGACACACCTTTGGAAAAGCCCACGGAGCCGGAGATACCGCATTAGTCGGTGCCGAACCCGAAGGATCACCCATCGAAGCGCTTGGCTTTGGATGGGCCAGTAAACACCAAAGTGGAAAAGGAGTTCATGTCATCACCAGTGGAATCGAAGGACCTTGGACTACCAACCCCGTTCAATGGGATATGGGCTACCTCGAACTGCTCTTTAAATATGAATGGGAATGTAAGAAAAGCCCAGCCGGAGCTTGGCAATGGCACCCCATTAATTGTGCCGAAGAAGATATGGTGCCCCAAGTGGATGGCAGTGACCAAAAGGTATTGCCAATGATGACCACCGCCGATATGTCGCTTAAAACAGACCCGGCCTATCGTAAAATCTGTGAGCGTTTTCTTAACGATCCCGAAGAATTTGGCCAAACCTTTGCCCGGGCATGGTTTAAACTTTTGCACCGCGATATGGGACCCAAAACCAACTATAAAGTCGGAGATTTTAAAGACGTAGAATACCTATGGCACGACCCAACACCCATTGGTAAAATCTTGACCGAACAAGAAGAAAACCAAGTACGCGAAGCAATTGCACAAAGTGGATTAAGCATCGCCGAAATGGTCGAAACCGCATGGGCTAGCGCAAGCACCTTCCGTGGGTCAGATAAACGCGGTGGGGCCAACGGGGCACGAATTCGTCTCGAACCTCAAAAAAATTGGGAAGCCAACAAACCCCAACAATTGGCCAAAGTACTGGCAATCTATACCGAAATTGCTCAAAAGCACAGTACGAGCATCGCCGATGTGATTGTCATTGGAGGTGCGGTTGGTATCGAAAAAGCCAGCGGAACACGCGTTCCTGTTACCACAGGTCGGGGCGATGCAACCCAGGAAAACACCGATATTGAATCCTTCGAATTGCTCAAACCCAAAGCCTGTGGGTTTAGAAATTACTGCGAAAAAGAATTTGCCGTCAGTCCCGAAGAAATGCTGCTCGACAAAGCGCAGTTGCTCGACCTTTCACCCAAAGAATTAACCCTTCTGGTCGGTGGACTTCGGGCGATGGGAGTTTCCCACAGTGGTGATGGTGTTTGGACCGATGGCCGTTTAAGCAACCAATGGTTTAAGACCCTCTTGTCGATGGAGGTAAGCTGGGGCCCAACCGGGTATAACAGCTACCAAGCAACCCACAAAACCACAGGGCAAAAAACAAGAACCGCCAGCCGTACCGACCTTGTATTGGGGTCAAATTCGGAGTTGCGTGCCTTGGCTGAGGCTTATGCCCAAAATGACAACAACGAGAAGTTTGTCCATGACTTTATCCAAGCTTGGAACAAGGTCATGAATGCCGATCGTTTTGATCTTAAGTAATACTATATTTAAATTGATCCAAAAGCCCGGTAATGCCGGGCTTTTTGGTTTTATAAAAAGAGGATTCTTCAGTGTATTATAGTTAACAACTAAAATGTACCTTTATACCATGTACTATACTAAAATTGGCTCCCTTTTGTTGGGGCTATTTCTCCTTTTTGGAGGCTGTAAGAAAAAAAATGAAGCGGTAGAAGAATGTGTCTGCTATCTGCTCTATGCACCCGTCTGTGCCGGTGGAAAAGTATATGATAACGATTGTATGGCCCGTTGTGACGGCTATACCGATGAAGAAATGACCCCCATCGACTGGGTGGATGGCCAAACAGAAAACCTACAATGTAATTCGACCGATTAATTCCCCACGATGACAATCAATCCACAAACCAAAACCGGTAGAATCTACTTGTATATCTTTACGCTTTTGGAAGCCCACCCAGAAGGCATCCAATGGACCACCCTCAACCGGATGATCGAAGAGAAATACCCCGACCTACACCCCAAAACCATCAATGGTTGTGTTTGGAAGCTAATCAAAAAATTTCCCGACAAAGTTCATAAACCCGCCAAAGGACTTTTTCAATTAAAATAAATCGGGATCTATGGGGATTTTGTACCTTAGAAAAGGTATTAACCTTTAAATCACCTTCTATGCACCCTCGTTTTCGCATTCTGTTTGTAGCTGGCCTAGCCGTGTTTACGTTAAGTCAATGTTCCCAAATACCCAAACCCAACGCACAAGACAATGCTCCACAGCAAGTCATTGCTTACTATGCTGGCAATGGTGATCAAATTGCTGCTTTTGACTTACAGGGTGTCGATCAATTGATCTATAGTTTTCTACACCTCCAAGGCAACGAATTGGCGGTAGACAATGCCGAAGACAGCATCAGTTTGCGTAAAATCATCGCCCAAAAAGAACGGTATCCCAACCTAAAAGTCTTGATCTCGCTAGGAGGCTGGGGCGGGTGTGAAACCTGTTCGGAGGTTTTTAACACAGCCGAAGGGCGCGAAGAATTTGCCCGATCTACAGCGGCCATTATCGAAACTTATCAGGCCGATGGAATTGATCTAGACTGGGAATACCCCGCCATTTCGGGCTATCCCGGACATTTGTATCAAGAAGCCGACCGGCCCAATTTTACGGAAGTCGTTAGGTTGCTCCGGCAATATATGCAGCCCGACGACATATTGAGCTTTGCCGCCGGGGCCTCATCACGTTTTCTCGAGCAGTCGGTCGATTGGGAAGCCGTGACGCCCTTGGTAGACAATATCAACATCATGAGTTATGATTTTGTCGGGTCTGGCTCCGACCAAACCGGTCATCATACGTCTTTATTTGCATCATCTGGGCAAAACCGTTCGGCCGACACCACCATACGCGCTTTGATCGAACGCGGGGTCCCCCCACAAAAAATTATAATCGGAGCCGCTTTTTACATCAAAACCTTTAAGGAGGTGGGCGACAGTAATCATGGTCTTTTTCAGCCAGCAGTTTTTAACCGCAGTTATAACCAAATGGATTTTGAAGCCCTCAAACCGCAGTTTGAATTCTTTTGGGATGCAGAGGCCCAGGCGCCCTATGCCTATGATAAAAACAACAAACTATTTGCCACCTTTGATGACCCGACATCCATTAAAGCCAAAGTGCAATACGCTAAAGACCTCGGGTTGGGCGGCATAATGTTTTGGCAATTGATGAACGACAAACCCCAGGAGGGTTTGCTCCAAGTCATGGTCGATGCCATGAAGGTCAACCCCTAAACCAACCGACTTAAAAAAGGGATTAATAAATCCCCAATTCCGCTTTGTACTCACCCACCGCTTTCATCAAACCCGTTGCGGCGTTATAGTCGTGTTTTTCGACGTATAAACTGGCTTTTTCGGTAATGTCGTTGATGGTTTGGCCGTTTTTAAGTGCTTCGACGGCTTGACTGTAAAAGTCGGCGATCCGTGCATCGTCTTTCTTCATCCTCCAAAATTTACTCCACCAAGGTACAAATTTTTTAAAACTCATGCTTTTTCTATTTAAGGGCACTAAGCGACTATCGAGCAACGGTCATTGAGCAACGGTCATTGAGCCTGTCGAAATGACCGTGCTGAATGGTCACTTAGATAAACTCAGTGTCCCCAGGACACTGAGCTCGTCGAAGTGTCGAACCGTATCGAAGTGACCAAATCCCCAAGAATTCCTACCTTTGCCCAACACTTAAACTGTTTATAGCATGCAACTGTACAACAAACTAAGTGCTGAAGAACGGCGTACACTTATCGAACAGGCCGGGGTCCAACGCCTCACCTTATCGTTCTATCAGTACCATCACCTGGATAACCCCCAACTGTTTCGCGATCACCTTTTTCTGCATTGGCACCCCATGGATGTTCTTGGACGTATATATGTCGCCAAGGAGGGCATCAACGCCCAGTTGTCGGTACCGGCTCCCCGTTTTGAGGAGTTTAAAACTTTTTTGGACAGCATTTCAGTTCTAAAAGGGGTACGCCTTAACATCGCCGTTGAGCAAGACAACGAATCTTTTTTAAAGTTAACCATCAAGGTGCGTGACAAAATCGTTGCCGATGGGCTGAATGACGCTAGCTTTGACGTGACCGATAAGGGGACCCACGTAAATGCCCAAAAGTTTAATGCGCTTTTGACCGACCCCAACACGGTTTGTGTAGATATGCGCAACCATTACGAAAGTGAAATCGGACATTTTGAGGGGGCCGTTACTCCCGACGTGGACACCTTTCGGGACTCGCTACCCATTATCGAAAAGGACTTGGCTGCCCATAAAGAAGACAAAAACCTGTTGATGTATTGCACCGGTGGTATCCGCTGCGAAAAAGCCTCCGCCTATTTTAAGCACAAAGGGTTTAAAAATGTATTTCAGTTAGAAGGCGGCATCATCGAATATGCCCGACAGGTCAATGACCAAGGCTTGGAAAATAAATTTAAAGGCAAAAACTTTGTCTTTGACGAACGCCGAGCCGAACGTATTTCGGAAGACATCATCGCCCAATGCCACCAATGCGGTTCGCCCAGTGACACGCATGTAAACTGCGCCAACGAGGCCTGTCACCTTTTGTTTATTCAATGCAAAGCCTGCCAAGAAAAAACCCAAAGCTGTTGCTCTGAAGATTGCCAAACGATTGTCAACCTCCCGACCGAAGAACAAAAGGCTCTACGTCGTGGCACTCACAACAGCAATAAGATTTTTAAAAAAGGCCGATCGGCGGTATTGAAATATAAACAATAATTAAGAAAATTGGTTCGCCCCATCGGGGCAGAATGCCGTATCTTTAACCGAATAATACAACACTATGAGCTGTCAAAGCTGCGGTACCGGATCATCGGGAACCCCTCGGGGCTGTAAAAACAACGGCACCTGTGGGAGTGATGGTTGCAACAAGCTGACCGTCTTTGACTGGTTGAGCAATATGCAATTGCCCGGAGATCAACAGCCCCTGCACATCGCCGAGGTACGCTTTAAAAATAGCCGCAAGCAATTTTACCACTTTGACGAAAGCGATAGCCCCACGGTAGGGACTGCGGTAGTCACCGAAGTAGAAGGCGGTGGCTATGATGTTGGGCGAGTGAGTTTGGTGGGAGAGCTGATTCGCTTTCAACTCAAAAAGAAAAAAATAGATCCGGATAAGGTTTCCCTACCCAAAATCATACGACTGGCCACCGACCAAGACATCGCAACCTGGCAGCAGGCCCGTGACCGTGAGGCAACCGTCCAAGTACGTGCCCGTGAACTTGCGTTGCGCCTTCAACTCCAAATGAAATTATCGGATGTTGAGTTTCAGGGTGACGGTAAAAAAGCAACTTTCTATTATACAGCCGAGCAGCGGATCGATTTTCGACAGCTGATCAAAGACATGGCCAAGGCTTTTGGAATCCGTATTGAAATGCGCCAAATTGGCCTACGCCAAGAAGCATCCCGCCTAGGAGGGGTAGGTTCTTGCGGCCGTGAACTCTGTTGTTCGACCTGGCTGACCGATTTTCGTTCGGTTTCAACCGCAGCAGCACGCTACCAACAATTGTCGCTCAATCCCATCAAATTGTCTGGTCAATGCGGTAAGTTAAAATGCTGCCTCAATTTTGAACTCGATGCATACCGGGCGGCCCTTAAGGAATTTCCCAAAGCCGAAACCAAACTCTATACCGAAAAAGGGGTGGCCCTTTGCCAAAAAATGGACATTTTTAAAGGCGTACTCTGGTACACCTACAAAGGCGAATGGATGAACTGGTATGAGCTTAGTGTCGAGGCGGCCAACGAAATCATCGCGAAAAACAAAGCCAAAGAACCTGTGAGTTGCCTGGAAGACTACACCGAAGAACAAACCGTTGCGACCAACGAAACCCTGTTTGAAAATGTTGTAGGTCAAGATAGCCTCAACCGTTTTGACCGGGCCAGAAACCCCCGAAAAAAACAAAATAAGCGCAGAAGAAACCATGCCAAAAAGAATGCGAAATAGGCTAGGGCCTTTGGTCATGGTGTTGCTGTTTTGGGCCTGTAGCCCCACGCTTCCCTATCGTCATTATATTGACCTAATCACCCCCTGGGAGGCTTCAGCCCCCCTGAGTTTTGAGTTACCCCCTCTTAACGGAAACTTCGATATGTATATTCACCTGCGCAACGATAACCACTACCTTTTTTCCAATATCTTTTTGATTGCTCAATGGTATCAAAACGATACCCTGGTGGCGACAGACACCCTCGAATATGCGATGAGCGCCCCCGATGGGTCTTGGCTAGGAAAAGGCTTTACCGAAGTCAAAGAAAGCAAACTCTATTGGAAAGAAGGAGTCACCCTAAGCGATAGCCTGCGGTACCGTGTCCAAATCACCCATGCCCTGCGTGCACAAGGGGAGGTATCGGGTATCGAGGCCCTACCCGGGATATTGTCTGTTGGGCTGGCGGTAGAAAACAGTAAATAACCATGGCAAAAAAGAAAAAAACAAACGCAAAAAAACCGCCCTACCGTTGGCACCTTCGGGTGTTTTGGGTCCTTTTTTGGGGTGGAATTTTAGGCGTTACCGCCATTTTTAGCGCCGCCGCTTTGGGGTATTTGGGCCCCATGCCCGATCTTCAACAACTTGAAAATCCCAAAACCAACTTGGCCACACAGGTTTTTTCGGCCGATGGTGAGGTTTTGGGCAAATACTACTACAACGACAACCGTACCCCAATCACCTTTGACGAACTGCCCCAAAACATCGTTGATGCCCTAATTGCCACCGAAGACGAACGCTTTTACAGCCACTCGGGAATCGATTGGCGGGGAACCCTTCGGGCAGTAGCCTACCTGGGCAAAAAAGGAGGGGCCAGTACCATCACCCAACAATTGGCCCGCCAACTCTTTGTCGGGGTGCGTTCGCGCAACCTCCAAGAGGCCCTTTTTCAAAAAATAAAAGAATGGGTACTGTCTATTCAACTAGAACGACGCTATACCAAAAAAGAGCTGATCGCGATGTACCTCAACATCTACGATTTTGGCTACACTGCCGATGGAGTGCGCTCGGCCGCTAAAATCTTTTTTAACAAAACCCCCAAAGAATTACTGCTTGAGGAGTCGGCCATGTTGGTGGGTATGCTCAAAAACTCCTCCTATTACAACCCGATTCGGCGACCCGAGATTGTCGTGAGTCGACGCAATGTGGTCTTTCAACAAATGTTGCGCAACGGACTTATTTCTGCTCAACAAAAAGACTCCCTCGAACAATTGCCCCTGACCATCGACTACTCTCCCGAATCGCACCGCGAAGGCTTGGCCACCTATTTCCGGGCCTACCTCCAAGACTACCTCCAGGCGTGGACCCGTGACAACCCCAAACCCGACGGCACCCCCTACAATATCTACCGTGATGGACTACGGATTTATACCACCATCGATTCGCGGATGCAAGCCCAAGGCGAAGAGGCTGTAAAAGCCCATATGCGCAATTTGCAAAAGGAGTTCTTTTTACAAAATACCCGTCGGGCCAACCCGACCGCCCCTTTTCTAGACCTGCGTGAGGGACAAATCGACACCCTCTTGGAGCGCACCGCCCGACGTTCAGAACGGTGGCGACAGAAAAAAGCGGCCGGAATGGACGATGAAACTCTGCTAAAAAGCTTTAAAACAAAAGTGCCCATGCAGGTGTTTAGTTGGAAAGGTGAAATTGATACGGTCATGTCTCCCTTGGATTCGATTCGTTACTACAAGCATTTTCTTCGGGCCTCACTGATGTCCATGGAGCCGCAAACCGGCCATGTCAAAGCCTGGGTGGGCGGCTATGACTACAAACATTTTCAATACGACCAGGTCAAACAGGGGCGCCGTCAAATCGGATCGACCTTTAAGCCGTTTCTCTACGCCACGGCCATTGACCAGCTTAAACTGTCTCCTTGTGATTCCTTACCTGATGCGCTTTACTGTGTAGAGCCCCATCGTCATGGTAACGACGAGGCGTGGTGCCCCAAAAATTCGGGAGATAAATACGGACAGGTACGCACCCTTAAAAATGCATTGGCCAATTCGGTCAATACCATCAGCGCCCGCTTGATGGACAAGGTCGGCCCTCGACCGGTGATCAACCTGGTCCGTAAAATGGGGATGACCGCCGATATCCCGGCAGTCCCGTCAATTGCTCTGGGAACCCCCGACATCAGCCTTTTTGAAATGGTGGGGGCCTATGGTACTTTTGCCAATCAAGGAATCTATGTCAAACCCTCTGTGGTAACCCGTATTGAGGACAAAAACGGCACCGTGTTATTTGAACTTGTCCCCGAAACCGTCGATGTCATCAGTGAAGAGGTCGCTTATGTGACCCTAAATTTGATGCAGGGAGTGACCGAAGCCGGCTCGGGCGCACGACTTCGCCATGCCGGACTCGAAAAGACCAACTATATCTACGAAAAAGTAGTGACAGGCTATCCCTATATTTTTGAAAATCCCATTGCCGGAAAAACCGGGACCACGCAAAACCAAAGCGACGGCTGGTTTATGGGCATGGTGCCCAACCTGGTTACGGGTGTATGGGTGGGCGGTGAAGACCGTTCGATTCACTTTAAAGAAATTGGTTTTGGCCAAGGGGCCACGATGGCCCTGCCAATCTGGGGGGTGTATATGAAAGCACTTTATGAAAACCCCGACTTGGGTATTTCGCAAGAAGAATTTTTGTCTCCCGAAGTGGTGAGCATACCCCTGGATTGTGAAGAACTCGCACGTCAAGCGGGGCTTAAAAAGCCGGCAGCTAAAGAAAACTTAAAGGACCTTGGTTTTTAGTTAAACTTGGTCTTCGGCATACCATTCGGCATAGGCAGTACCTGTTTCACGAAGTTTAAGCGCATAAAGTTTTAGGGAGGCCGGTAATCGCTTTTTGATTTTATCGGCAAAATCCAATATCATCATTTCACAGGTAGGTTGGTAGGGCACTCGTAAGACCTTATGACCGCGTTGTTCCATTTCGTCAGCCAAGGTACTATGTGGGGAGTTGCTGTTGAGTACCGTAGCATGATCAAAGGGCTTAACAATCGCTTCATTCACAATCGCCTTAAGGTCGCCAAAATCCATGACCATGCCCAATTTGGTGTGTGAAGACTCGTCTATGGGTGTACCGATGATTGTGACCGCCAATTTATAGCTATGGCCGTGGACATTTTTACAAAGACCATCGTAGCCGTATAGGGCATGCCCAGTTTCAAAGGTAAACTCTTTGGTTAATCGAACTAAGTTAGTCATTTGTCTATCAGTTTTTTAATAATATTTTGTGTAAAATATGAAAGGGCCAATTTGGCGGTGATTTTAGCCTTTTCATCCAACAGGCGATCCCAGTTTTCGGTGCCCTCCCAATGGAGTTTTTTAAGGGCACTTAGGGCCGGGAGCGGGTAAGTGGCCAAACGCTCTGTCGTTTCAGCAACGGCTTGGTCCAATTCGTCCACTGTGGCGAAAGCATGGGCATAAAGTCCTTGTTGATGCGCCCACTGGGCCGTATGCCATTGCGTACAGTCGAGGGAAAGTTGTGCAAAAGCGGTTGTTCCCATTTTTCGGATAAGGGCCGGGGCAATGACATGGGGGCCAATGCCCAACGCCAATTCTGACAGTTTGACGGCCGCTTGCTCTGTGGCCATTGCGTAATCACAAGCGGCGACAAGGCCTACCCCTCCACCGACACATTTGCCGTGTACCCGGGCGATGGTAATTTGAGGGAGGGTTCTCAGGGTATTGATCAAACGGGCAAAGCCACTAAAAAAAGCGGTGGCCTTTTCCAAGGTATCGGCCTGGGCCAGGTCGGCCAGGTTAGCGCCGGCACAAAAAGCACCGTTACCTTCGGTTTGAATAAGCACGACCCGTAGGTCTTTTTTGTCTTTTAGCGAAGCAAGCTGATCACAGAGTTGGTGTAGCAATGCCAAAGGCAAGGCGTTGGCAGACGGATGCTCGATGGTTATCGTGGCAGCCGTCGTGGTTTGGGTAAGTGTGATTGTTCCTGTCATCAAGGACAAAAATACAAAACTTAGGGCTCCAAAACCTTTTCGTAGCAATGAAAGGGGTGCTCGCTTTGTTTGGGAAAATAAACATCACCCAATTTTTGGTATCCCCTTGTCTGATAAAAACGGTTATTTCTTGGGTTTTGGCTAAAGGTATCTAGCCGAACGGAGTGGCAGTGTAGGGCGATGGCCTTATTTTCGGCAAAATCCATAAGCTGTTGGGCAATCCCACGGCCTTGAAAATTGGGGTGAACCGCCAAGCGATGAATATAGAGGTTGTCCCCTTCGGGGCTTTGCCAGTCGATACTGTTGTATAGCTCGTCTTTATAAGTAGAGCACATAATACACCCCACCACCTCATCGGACAGTTTAAAGACATACAGACTTCCTTCTTCGACATCTTTTTTAAAAACGGCTTCTGAAGGGTAGTGGGCATTCCATTGATAAATGCCCTGGGCGCACATATGAGCGGCGCAGGCCTCGGTAATCTTTTTGACACGTGCCACATCGTGGACTGTTGCTGGACGAATCATGCTTTTTATTTTGGATAAAATTAATTTTTATAGGTAATAATTCCCTTAAATTTGCGGTAATATATCCACTATGAAACGGATACTTGTTCCCATCGGAATTTCAAATAACGCGACAAAAACGCTTGCCTATGCGGTCGATTTGGCCGCCGATTTTGGAGCTACCGTTTATGTGGCAGATGCGTATCCACCGGCGCCCGCCCCAGCGACAAGCATGGCCAATGTCAAAGGAATTTTAGCCGAAAAATCGTTTAACCGACTCCGGGAAATCGTGGCCCAAGTCACCGACAAAGGGGTGCCAATTCAAATTGTACAACAAGCAACGTCCGATCTTTTGGAAACTGTCAAGCAGTTGCATAAAAAAATAGGGCTCGATTTGATTGTGGTCGCTCCGCTCAGCAACAATAGCAATGAAGAAGTTTTTTTGGGCCCTGTGGCCGGAAGCATGATTAAGCGCACAGCGATTCCTGTATGGGTTATCCCATCGACACGCACCTATTCTCCCCCCAAAAAATTCCTTTTAGCCTATAAGCGAGGAACGCTGGCCAGTGCCAATATGCTGGCCGCTTTACAGCAGTTTCAATCCCAATACAAATCGACTGTTCATGGGCTATTGGTCAAAACACCGGGTCATCAAGCCGAAGAGGGCCGTATCGCCCCCGAAATTCAAACGATTAGCGAAACCCTTACCACAACGGTCAACGCGACCATCTACCAGGGCGTATTGGAACATTTTCAATCCATTGCTCCCGATGTGCTGTGTGTATTTCGACGCAAACGCGGTTTTTTTGAAAAACTCTGGGAACCCGATGTCGTTTTAAAGAAAGACTTTTATTGTTCGGTTCCCTTATTGGTGCTAAAAAACAATTGACTTTAGCTATCTTAGTGCCTGAACCAAGGGACTATTTTTATTGCAACGGTTTTTAATTGCCCTGATTTTATGGGTTGTGGCCACACCTCTTGTAGCGGCCCAAAGCTATCTTAATTTGCAGGTTGACAATGACCTGTATTTTAGAACAGACTTCTATTATTCGAGTGGTATCTTTGTGGACTACGGCTACGCCCTTCCCCAAGCAAAGAAGGACACTTGCGGGCTAAAAACCTATGCCGGGTGGAAGTTAGGACAAGAAATTTACACCCCTTCACGCCGCTATAGCACCGACCTGAGCCGATATGATTATCCGTATAGTGGGTATTTGTTTGTACAACATCAACGCGAAATTTTATGGCCCGGCCAGCAGGGGGTCAAATTTGGCGTACAATTGGGAATCAGTGGAAAAGCCTCGATGGCGCAATCGCTCCAAAACCTCTACCACCGCCTGGTCCTAAAGTTACCGGAATTGGCTTGGCTTGCTGCCCAGCCCCAACGCCTGCATGCAGGATTTTTGGGCAGTTATTACAAAGGGTGGTCTTTGGCCAAAGAAGTTGTTTTGTTGCAAAAAATACATACAGAATTGACCACCCACCGTATCGGTGCAGGAGGACAAGTTGGTTTGCTTTTGGGGACGGCACCCCCTGTGCCCTATCAAGACTTTTTGCTCCAGCAAAACCGCCGTAGTTGGGCGATCTATATCGGAACACGACAGGAATACCGTTGGCATGATTTTCCGATAGCCGGCAGCCTGTTTGACGATACGGCTCCTTTTGTACTCGAGTCCAACCGCTACCGACATGGGTTTGAAGCGGGCCTGATTCTTAATTACCCCAAATGGCGTTTGGTGGGTATCTACCACTCGAACAGCAAGGACGTTGACAGCCAACGCCTGCGCCGCCATAAATACCTTAACCTTACCATTACCCGATTTTTATAGACGTAGTCTCGGTTCGGCGATTTGGCGGTTCGGCAGTTCGGTCGTTTCGACAGGCTCAACGACCGAATACCCCACCAACCATACCCAAAAACCAACCACCCATACCCATAAAACTACCGCCAATAACGCGGGGGGGGGTGCTTATATATATTTCGGTCTTGCCGTACCTTTGGGTTAATCCAAAAATCTACCACTTTGCCTCGATCTATGATTACCCGATTATCGATACAAGTCCTGTTTATAGGACTTTTGACCACCCAAGCGGTACAGGCCCAAAAAGATGCCTCGGCCATCCTCCAACTCGATAGCACCACACAAGGGATGTTACCCCCACGGATGACCACCACCCAACGCGATGCGATTGCCACTCCCGCCCAAGGACTGGTGATTTACAACACCGATACCAACTTCTATAACTACTGGAACTCTACCACTTGGATCCCCCTCTCGGCCGGAGGCAGTAGCACCCTGATCGATGCCGATAGCGACACCCAAATCCAGGTCGAAGAAAGTGCCGATGAGGATATCATTCGGTTTGATGTGGGCGGAAATGAGCGTACTGTAATAAACAACAACGGTTTAGGGATCAAGACGACTCCGAATAATACTGTTGACTTAGCCATTGGTGATAGCGATACGGGACTTAACCAAGTCAGTGATGGAAGATTGGCTTTAGTAACCAATGGAGTACAACGTGCACTAATAGACGGCAACGGCCTGGGGATCAAGACGACTCCAGCCACTAGTGTTGATTTAGCCATTGAGGATACGGACTCCGGAATAAACGGTAGTTCAGGACGATTAGATTTTATAACTAATGGGGCACGGAAACTTACACTTACTTCAAGCCAGTTAGAGGTAAAAAATGCGACGTTAAGGCTAAGTGGTGACGCAGGCAGATATACCTTGTTTAAAGCTTTTAATAGTAGTAGTAATGGCTCTTTTCTCGATATAAATTTACTAAATGGCGCAGGAGAAAATATTCTTCGTCTTTTTCGGAGCACATCCAATGGTGTATTTCAGATTTTAAATAATTCAACCACTGTTCGTTTAAGATTTACTTCTAGTAACGGTAGGCTTGAAGTTGTTGACTTAGTCGAAACTTCCGATATCCGTTTAAAAGACAATATCATGCCGCTTACCGGGGTCTTACCCAAATTGATGCAGTTATCGGACAACCGCTATACTTGGCGGGACCGCCCCGATGGCGGAACCCAAATCGGGCTGTTGGCCCAGGAGGTGGAGGCGCAGTTTCCGGAGTTGGTGCACACCAACACCGGAAATGGTGGAGACTTGGAAGACACGAAAGCGGTGTCCTATACACACTTTACGGCCGTTTTGTTGGAGGGGATCAAAGAACTCAACCAAAAAGTTGAGGCTCTAGAAGCCGCCAACCAAGCCCTAGAGGCGCGGGT
>Ga0181565_10001436_pt1 | contig 18175 bp, 17 predicted proteins | sample 101ome_16_FD_129661 | JGI IMG/M metagenome (GOLD analysis project Ga0181565, IMG submission 129661) | Coastal salt marsh microbial communities from the Groves Creek Marsh, Skidaway Island, Georgia - 101401AT metaG (megahit assembly) | ecosystem: Environmental > Aquatic > Marine > Intertidal... | reverse complement strand
GCCAAACAGCGTGACACCGGTGACTACCTGCCCTTCATACAAACCGATGTGGCCATTAACCCGGGCAACTCGGGTGGCCCGCTCATCAACATGAGCGGCGAGGTGGTGGGCATCAACAGCCAAATCTATTCGCGCTCGGGTGGTTTTCAGGGGATTTCGTTTGCCATTCCCATCGACGAGGCGCAAAGCGTGGCCGATCAACTGCGCGCCAAAGGCTTTGTCACGCGCGGTCGCATTGGCGTGAGCATCTCGGGCCTGGACCAAACCACGGCCGAGGCATTGGGACTGGACAAGTCTACGGGCGCGTTGGTGCGCGGTGTAGAGGCCAAGTCGCCAGCCAGCAAGGCCGGTATACGGCCCGGCGACGTGATCACCCGCTTTGCGGGCAAGGCCATCGAGTCGCCCAGCGACTTGCCGCGCGCGGTGGGCCGCACCAAGCCTGGGGAACAGGCCGAGGTGCAGGTGTGGCGTGAGGGCAAAACCCGCACGCTGCGCATTGTGGTGGGTACCTACGACAGCGACACCCAAGCCGCCACCAACGCCCAGCCCAGCAACCAGCCCAAGCCAGTTGAATTGGCCGAATGGGGTTTGCGTGTGCGCGCGCTAACCAATGAAGAAAAAGCGCAAGCGGGTGGTCGCGGCGGTGTGATGGTGCTGCGCGCCACCGCAGCCGCCCAAGCGGCGGGCCTGCGCGAGGACGACGTCATCATGATGGTGGCCAACCAAGCCGTGGACTCACCGCAAGCACTTGAGCAGGCGCTGACTCGAGCGGCCAAAACCAAGCCCTTTAGTTTGTTGTACCGTCGTGGGGAATGGTTGCAGTACACCCTGGTACGCTGATGCCCGCCCTTTGCACCAATACGGTGCAAAGGGCCTCAAGCGGCGGTTGGCATGATCTTATCCCCATTTAAATGGGGATAAGTTATGCAAAGTGGGGATATAAAGTTTTATAAGCTGTGTATAACAATAAAAAAATCCCTCCAAACGGTGTCTCATCCCAGTCAATTCTTGCTCCAGGGCTGTCCTTTTTGCCTAGAATAGGTCTCCAACTTATCGCAGTTGCTATGGATTGGTTGGTTCAGGGCGCGCTGTTCGGCGCGCCCTTTTTTTGTCCGGTTACCGATGCAACACATACGTAATTTTTCCATCATCGCGCACATCGATCACGGCAAATCCACGCTCGCCGATCGTCTGATTCAACGTTGCGGTGGTTTATCTGATCGCGAGATGAGCGCGCAGGTGCTCGATTCCATGTCGCTTGAGCGCGAACGCGGCATCACCATCAAAGCACAAACCGCGGCGTTGCAATACGTGGCCCGTGATGGGCAAACGTACCAGCTCAACTTAATCGACACCCCTGGGCACGTTGACTTTTCCTACGAGGTCAGTCGCTCACTCTCGGCCTGTGAGGGATCGTTGCTGGTGGTGGACGCCAGCCAAGGGGTAGAGGCACAAACCGTGGCCAACTGTTACACCGCGCTTGAACTGGGTGTAGAGGTGCTGCCGGTGCTGAACAAAATGGACTTGCCCCAGGCCGACCCCGAGGCCGCACGCGCCGAAATCGAAGACGTGATTGGCATCGACGCCAGCGCGGCCATTCCGTGTTCGGCCAAAACCGGCATGGGCATCGACGATATTTTGGAGCTGGTGGTGAGTCACGTGCCGGCACCGCGCGGTGACCCGCAGGGCCCTTTGCGCGCCATGATCATCGACAGCTGGTACGACGCCTATGTGGGCGTGGTCATGTTGGTGCGGGTGGTGGATGGCGAGCTGCAACGCGGCGACCGCATCAAGCTGATGGCCACCGACAGCCACCACGAAGCCAACTCAATTGGCGTGTTCACGCCAGCCAACCAACCGCGCGAAGCACTCAAAGCCGGCGAGGTGGGCTACATCATTGCCGGCATCAAAGAGCTCAGTGCCGCGCGTGTGGGTGACACCGTGACCCGCGTTAAAGCTGGCACGGGCGGCGCGGCTTACACCGCCACGCAAGCGTTGCCCGGCTTTAAAGAAATTCAGCCGCAGGTGTTTGCTGGGCTTTACCCCACCGAATCCAGCGAGTACGACGCCTTGCGCGACGCACTAGAAAAACTACGCCTCAACGACGCGGCGTTGCGCTTTGAGCCCGAGGTGTCGCAGGCCTTGGGCTTTGGTTTTCGCTGCGGTTTTTTGGGTCTGCTGCACATGGAAATTGTGCAAGAGCGGCTTGAGCGTGAGTTTGATCAAGAGCTCATCAACACCGCCCCCAGTGTGGTGTACCAAGTTGAGCTTGGTGACGGCACCGAGTTGATGGTGGAAAACCCATCCAAAATGCCCGAGCAAGGCAAGATTCGCGAAATTCGCGAGCCCGTGGTTAAGCTAAACCTGTACATGCCGCAAGCCTACGTGGGTTCGGTTATGACGCTGTGTGTGGGCAAACGCGGCGTGCAAACCAATATGCAGTACCACGGCCGGCAAGTCATGCTGAGCTACGACATGCCGCTGGGCGAAATCGTGCTCGACTTTTTTGACAAGCTCAAGTCGGTGAGTCGTGGCTACGCCTCCATGGATTACGAATTCAAAGAGTACCAAGCCGCCGACGTGGTCAAGGTAGACATTTTGCTCAACGGCGAGCGGGTCGATGCCTTGTCGGTGATCGTGCACCGCTCGCAAAGCGCCTACCGTGGGCGCGCGGTGGTGGCCAAAATGCGAGAGGTGATTGACCGGCAAATGTTTGACGTGGCCATTCAAGCGGCCATTGGCGGCAACATCATTGCCCGTGAAACGGTGAAGGCACTGCGCAAAAACGTGCTGGCCAAGTGCTACGGCGGCGATATTACGCGTAAGCGTAAACTGCTTGAAAAACAAAAAGCCGGCAAGAAACGCATGAAACAAATTGGCACCGTAGAGGTGCCGCAAGAGGCGTTTTTGGCCATCTTGCAAGTGGAGGACTGATGCAACAAGCCATGGCCGCGATCACCGCGGTGTTGTTAGCGGCGTTGGTGGGCTATTTGGCGGCGTGGTACGCCGGTTGGCTGGTGGGCAATTTTGCCGCGGTACTGATGCTGGCGGTTGCGGTGTGCGGCGTGTACTGGTTGGCCGAAAAATGGGTGTTTTTGCCGCAACGGCGTCGCGCCTTGGCTGCAGCGGTGGCGCAGTGGCAGGCCCGACAAGACAGCGCGGCGCGTGCTGGCGTGGCGCCCGACCCGCAGCCCGCACCAGCCGCGCAGCAGTGGCTGCGACAGCCGTGGTGGCTGGATTGGACCGCCGGTTTGTTTCCCGTGCTGCTGGTGGTGTTTGTGTTGCGTTCGTTTGTGGTGGAGCCGTTTCGTATTCCCTCGGGCTCCATGGTTCCCACGTTGCATGTGGGCGATTTGATTTTGGTGAACAAATTCACCTATGGCTTACGACTACCGGTGTGGAACCTTGAGCTCGTGCCCAATCAGCAGCCTGAGCGCGGTGACGTGGTGGTGTTTCGCTATCCACCGCAGCCCGAGTTGGATTACATCAAGCGCGTGGTGGGGCTGCCGGGTGACACCGTGACCTACCGCAACAAATCGCTCACCATCAATGGTCAAGCCGTGGGCAAGACAGCGCAGGGGCAGTATCTGGACAAAAACAGCATGCGCTACAGCAATTTGTTTGTTGAGCAACTGGGCACGCGGCAACACCGAGTGCTCAACGACGCCGACCGCCCCGCATTTGTGGCCGGTGTCGATCGATTTGCGCAACGCGACCAGTGCCAGTATTTTGCCGACGGGGTGAGCTGCAAAGTGCCCGCCAACCATTACTTCGTCATGGGTGACAACCGCGACAACTCCCTGGATTCACGCTATTGGGGCTTTGTGCCGCGCGAGTATATGGTGGGTCAAGCGTTTTTTGTGTGGATGAATTTTGGCGATTTAAGCCGCATCGGAGGGGTGGAGTGAACCCACCGGCCCAGGCTTTGGCGCCGTTGCGTCAAGCCTTGGGGGTGACATGGCGCAACGAGCAGTTGTTGCTGCAAGCGCTGCGCCATCGCAGCAGCGGCGTACCCAACAACGAGCGCCTCGAGTTTTTAGGCGACGCGGTGCTTAACTTGGCCGTGGCCCACATGTTGTATCAACGCTGCCAGTCGATGAGCGAGGGCGATTTGTCTCGTGTGCGAGCCCACCTGGTGCGACAAGAAACCTTGGCCCAGTTGGCGCAGCAATTGGGTGTGCCCGCGTGCTTGGTGTTAAGTGAGGGCGAGGCGCGCTCTGGCGGACGCGAACGACCGTCGTTGTTGGCCGATGCCTTGGAGGCCATTTTGGGTGCGGTGTATTTAGACCAAGGCCCAGAGGCTGCCCAGCAGGTTGCCGCCGGCTGGTTTGCCAACATCGACTTTGCCAACAGCGCCGAGCACTTTGGCAAAGACGCTAAAACGGCGTTGCAAGAGTGGCTGCAAGCCAGGGCGCGCCCGCTGCCCAAATACGAGGTGGTGGCAACCCACGGCTTGGCGCACCAACAACAGTTTGAGGTGATTTGCCGCGTGCCCGACGACGCCCAGCAAGGCCAGGGACTGGGGCCATCGCGCCGTGCCGCGGAGCAAGCGGCGGCGGCGGTGTTACTCGACGCGCTGCAGCAAGCGGCGGCGCCCAAGCATGACTGACGCAATCACCTTACCCCAGCGCTGCGGTCGCTTGGCGATTGTTGGCCAGCCCAATGTGGGCAAATCCACGCTGCTCAACGCGCTGATTGGCCAAAAGCTCAGCATCACCTCGCGCAAAGCGCAAACCACCCGCCACCAGCTGCAGGGCATACGCACCGAAGGTGAGGCCCAGCTTATTTTTGTGGACACGCCGGGTTTTCAAACGCGCCATGCCAACGCCCTTAACCGCACCCTTAACCGCACCGTGACGGCGGTGTTGGGCGGCGTGGACGCGGTGTTGTTTGTGGTGCAAGCCGGCCGCTTTGACTTGGCGGACGCCAAGGTACTGGATTTGCTTGACCCGGGCACCCCCACGCTGTTGGTGGCCAATAAACTCGACAAAGTGCACCGCCGCGCCGACTTGCTGCCTTGGCTGCGCGACATGCAAAGCCGCTTCGATTTTGTGCATTTGGTGCCGATGTCGGCCAAGCGAGTGCCTGATATTCAACGCCTGCTCGAGCTTTGCACTCCGTTGTTGCCCGAGCAGCCGTGGTTGTTTGAGGCCGACGATCTCACCGATCGCAGCGAGCGCTTTTTGGCCTCTGAGATGGTGCGCGAAAAACTTTTTCGCCTGACCGGCGATGAGTTGCCTTACACCTCCACGGTGGTGATCGACGAGTTCAAACTCGACGGCGTCATGCGCCGTATCGCCGCAACCATTGTGGTGGAGCGCGAGGGCCACAAGGGCATGGTGATTGGTGCCGGTGGCGAGCGCCTAAAGCGCATCGGCACCGAGGCCAGACAAGAGCTTGAGCGTTTGTTTGACGGCAAGGTGTTTTTGCAGTTGTGGGTTAAGGTGCGTTCGGGTTGGCACGACAGCGAGGCGCGGGTGCGCAGCTTTGGGTACGAGTAATGGCCCGCGCCCGTATTCTTGATCAACCCGGCTACGTGTTGCACCGCTACGACTGGAGCGAGCACAGCGCCATTGTTGAGGTGTTTACCCGCGATTACGGGCGCGTGGCGTTGGTGGCCAAGGGCGTTAAGCGCCCAGCCTCGCAGTTGCGTGCGGTGCTGCTGCCACTGCAACCGTTGTTGCTGGGTTTTACCGGCGAGGCCGAGGTGCGGACGCTGACATCAGCACACTGGAGCGGCGGCTACGTGATGCCTCGAGGTGAGCCCTTGCTGGCAGGGTTTTACCTGAATGAATTGGTGTTGCGCTTGCTTGCGCGCGACGACCCCTACCCCGAACTTTTTGCGGTGTATCAACAAGCCGTGGCTGCGCTGACGCAAGTGGCGGCGCCAGGGCCGGTGCTACGCGCGTTTGAGCTGCGGCTGTTGCAAGGGCTTGGGGTGCTGCCGTTGTTGTCGCAGCAGGGCACCACCTTGGCGCCGCTGGTGCCGCAGCAGCGCTACCGCTTGCAGCCCGAGTTGGGGTTGGTGCAAGCCAACGCCGACGCCCCGGCGCTGCAGGCCGAGGTTTGGCTGGCGCTGGGCCAGGCCATGCAAGCCGATTGGTCGGCGCTTTGCATGGCCTGCACCGAGTACGAGGCGCCGTTGCGTCAACTGGTAAGGGCGCTGCTGCAACATCACGGTGGGTTGGATCAATTCGCCACGCGCCAAATGTGGGCGCAGGCACAACAAATGGCCCCAGCCGGGCGCAAGGGCCACGCGGTACAGGGGGTGACGCCATGACGCAGTTGTCGGTCAACGTAAACAAGGTGGCGTGGCTGCGCAACGCGCGCAGCTTAAGCATTCCCAACGTGTGTCAATTGGCTGCGGTGGCGTTGCAAGCGGGTGCGCATGGCATTACTGTGCATCCGCGCCCAGACGAGCGCCATATTCGGCGTCATGATGTTTTTGAGCTTGCCGACATGTTGCAAGACTGGCCGCAGGCCGAATACAACATCGAGGGCAACCCCTTGCACAACCTGATGCCGCTTGTTGAAGCGGTACGGCCCAGCCAATGCACGTTGGTGCCAGACGCCGAGCACCAGGCCACTTCAGACCATGGCTGGCGCATGCCACACGATGCGCGGATTCTGGCGCCGCTGGTGGCGCAGTTGCGCGATTGGGGTGTGCGAGTAAGCGTTTTTATGGACCCTGACCCCAACGCCATGGCACATGTGGCGGCCTTGGGGGCACAACGCGTGGAGTTGTACACCGAATCCTACGCGCGCGCCTTTGCCCAAGGGCCCGAGGCGGCGCAGGCCGAACTGGCGCGTTTTGTACAAGCGGCGCAGGCGGCGCAGGCTTGTGGCTTGGGTGTTAACGCTGGACACGACCTTAACTTGGCCAACCTCAAGCCCTTTTTGCAACAGGTGACCGGGGTGCTGGAAGTCTCGATTGGCCACGCCTTGGTGGCCGATGCCTTGCAACTGGGCATGGCCTCTGCTGTGGCTGCTTATGTGCAGGAACTCACGCCATGACCGTTGGCATTGGCACCGATTTGTGTGATGTGCGACGGGTACGCGCGACCTTCGAGCGCCACGGTGAGCGCTTTGTGCAGCGCGTGCTGGGCCCGGACGAAATACAGGTGTGGCAGCGGCGTGGCCAACGCCACCCCGAGCGCGGGCTGCGTTATTTGGCAACCCGCTTCAGTGCCAAAGAAGCGTTCAGCAAAGCCATAGGCTTGGGTATGCGCATGCCCATGACCTGGCGTGCGTGCGAAATACTCAATCACCCGTCGGGGGCGCCGTACGTGGTGCTGCACGGCGCATTGGCCAGCTGGATGGCGGCCCGTGGCTGGCAGGCGCTGGTTAGCCTAACCGACGAAACCGATTACGTTAGCACCACGGTGTGGGTGCAATCCACCAAGCCACCAATTAATTCATGAACGATTCTTTACCCACCATGCACGCCCCGTTGCTGATCGACGTGGCAGGCACCACACTCAAGCCATACGAACGCGAGCGGCTGCGCCACCCTTTGGTGGGCGGGGTCACGCTGTTTGCCAGAAACTGGGCCGATCGCAACCAGCTGACGCGGTTGTGCCAAGCCATTAAGCGCGCCCGCCCCGACGCCTTGATTGCGGTGGATCACGAGGGTGGACGGGTGCAGCGTTTTCGTACCGATGGTTTCACCGAGTTGCCCGCCATGCGCCGCTTGGGGGCGCATTGGCGTCAAGCCCAAGACGCTGGCCGAGCAGGCCAAGCTGCGTTACAGGCCATGGACTTGGCCACGGCGTGTGGTTTTGTGCTGGCGGCCGAGCTGCGTGCCTGCGGCGTGGACATGAGTTTTACTCCAGTGCTCGATTTGGACCACGGCCGCAGCGACGTGATTGGCGACCGCGCCTTTGATGCCGATCCGCGCGTGGTAACGGCGTTGGCCCGGGCCCTCACGCTTGGGTTGACGCAGGCCGGCATGGTCGCCTGCGGCAAGCATTTTCCCGGGCATGGCTATGCCCGCGCCGATTCGCACGTGGCCAAGCCAGTGGATGAACGCCCCTTGGCCACGTTGTTGGGCCAAGACGCCTTGCCCTACGGTTACCTGCGCAGTGCCCTGCAAGCCGTGATGCCAGCGCATGTGGTGTACCCGGCGGTGGATGCGCTTCCTGCGGGTTTTTCGTCGGTTTGGTTGCAGCGTATCTTGCGCCAGCAACTGGGATTTACCGGGGCGATTTTTAGCGACGACTTAAGCATGGCCGGCGCACGGGTAATCAACGGCGAGGCGGTAGATACCACCACCGCAGCGCTTGCGGCGCTGCACGCCGGTTGCGATTTGGTGCTGCTGTGCAATCAGTCGGTGGTGCAGCGCGGCGCACCCATTGACGATCTGATTGAAGGCTTGGCAGCGGCTTGGGCTCAGGGTCGGTGGGTACCAAGCCAGGCCAGCGAGTTGCGTCGGCAGGCGCTGTTACCGCGCTTGCCCTGGCCCGATTGGGCTGCCCTTATGACCGATGCACGCTACCAGCAGGCGCTGGCGCAACTTCAGGCGTTGGCTTAGTCAACCACCTCGGCCGACTGGCGCGTCAGCATGGCCACCGCATGGGCCAAGGTTTGGCGCATCTCGCGGCGGTCGCATATCAAATCGATGGCACCTTTTTCTAGTAAAAATTCAGCCCGTTGAAAGCCCGGTGGCAGCGTCACGCGTACCGTGTTTTCAATCACGCGGGGCCCGGCAAAGCCAATCAGTGCCTTGGGCTCGGCAATCACCAAATCACCAATAAAGGCAAAGCCGGCGCTCACGCCCCCCATGGTGGGGTCGGTGAGCACGCTGATATAAGGCAGGCGTTTTTTGGCAAGTTGCACCAAGGCGGCATTGGTTTTTGCCATTTGCAGCAGCGACAACAAGCCCTCTTGCATGCGCGCACCGCCACTTGCGGTCAGGCACACAAAGGCGCAGCGCCTATCAATGGCTTGCTGGACACCGCGCACAAAGCGCTCGCCCACCACGCTACCCATGCTGCCGCCCATGAATTCAAATTCAAAGCACGCTACCACCACCGGCACGCCGGCCATGGTGCCGCTTACCACCACCAGCGCATCGGTTTCGTCGGTTTGTTTCAGTGCCTCTTTTAAGCGCTCGGGGTACTTGCGGCTGTCTTTGAACTTTAAGGCGTCGCTGGGACGCACGCTTTGGCCCAGCTCCTCGCGTCCGTCGGCATCCAAAAGTGCATCGATGCGCGCCCGCGCGCCCATGCGGTGATGGTGACCGCACTGTGGACATACCTGAAGATTTTTTTCTAGGTCGGTACCGTACAACACCGTCTCGCAGCCCGCGCATTTGGCCCACACCCCTTGCGGCACGCCGCGTTTATCGGAGGCCTTGGTGCCGGTGATGCCAGCGGGCAGCAGTTTGTCAAACCACGACATCGTGAGTGTTTCCTTGCTTTATGCGGCCACTTTGGGCAGGGCGTCCAATGCTTGACGAATGTCGCTTAAAAACGCACCCAACGCCTGATGTTGCGCGTCGGGTGGTGTTTGCTCCAGCAACTCAATCAGCCGGCTGCCCATGACCACGGCGTCGGCACCACGGCCCACCGCGCAGGCGCTGGCGGCGTCGCGTATGCCAAAGCCCACGCCCACCGGAATATGCACGTGCTGACGAATACGCGGCAGCATGGCTTCAACCTCATCGGTGTTGAGGTGGCCGGCACCGGTCACCCCTTTGAGCGAAACGTAGTACACGTAGCCACTGGCCAGGCGCGCCACATGCGCCATACGCGCGTCGGTTGACGTAGGGGCAAGCAAAAAGATCAGGTCCAATCCGGCTTGTTTTAGGCTTTGGGCAAATGCCTCGCACGACTCGGGCGGGTAGTCCACCACCAGTACCCCATCAACCCCGGCGCTGGCCGCTTGTGCCACAAAGGCGCCAGCGCCATAACGCAGGTCGAAGCGCTCAATCGGGTTGGCATAGCCCATGAGCACCACCGGGGTGTGCGTGTTGGTTTGCCGAAAAGTGCGCACCATGGCCAGCACCTCGGCCATGCCCACGCCTTGGGCCAGGGCTTTTTCGCCGGCACGTTGAATGGTGGGGCCATCGGCCATGGGGTCGGAAAACGGCACACCAAGCTCAATGATGTCGCAGCCCGCTTGCACCATGGTGTGCATCAGCTCGGGTGTGTCTTGTGGGCGCGGAAAGCCCGCCGTCACGTACGGAATCAACGCTTTACGCGATTGCGCTTGCAACGCGCCAAGGCAGCTGGCAATACGGCTCATGGTTGCATCACCACGGGCGCGAAGCCACCGCCCTTAACCCCTTGTCCTTGGCACGAGGGACGGCAGTAAAAGTCGGCGCCGCTTAAATCGGCCACGGTACCAATGTCTTTGTCGCCACGCCCCGACAGGTTGACCAAAATCGAGGCGGTGCTGGCCATGGTCGGTGCCAGCTTCATGGCGTACGCCACGGCATGCGCCGATTCCAACGCCGGAATAATGCCCTCGGTGCGGCACAAGTGGTGAAAGGCTGCCAGTGCCTCGGTATCGGTCACGCCCACGTACTCGGCGCGCTTGATGTCGTGCAAATAGGCGTGCTCGGGACCCACCCCGGGGTAATCCAGCCCGGCACTGACCGAGTGTGTTTCGGTGATTTGACCCTGATCGTTTTGCAGCAAGTAGGTGCGGTTGCCGTGCAGCACGCCTGGCTGGCCTCGGCTGATTGAGGCCGCGTGCTTGCCGCTGTCCAGCCCCTCGCCGGCGGCTTCCACACCAATCAGGCGCACGTCTGGGTGCGAGATGTAGGGGTGAAAAATACCCATGGCGTTGCTGCCACCACCCACGCAGGCAATCACAGCGTCGGGTTGGCGACCGACCATGGTGGGCATTTGTTCAATGCACTCTTTGCCAATAATGCTTTGAAAGTCGCGCACCATCATGGGGTAAGGGTGTGGCCCGGCCACGGTGCCAATAATGTAAAACGTGTCTTCCACGTTGGTCACCCAATCGCGCAGCGCTTCATTCAGCGCATCTTTTAGGGTTTTGCTACCCGAATCCACTGGCACCACGGTGGCGCCCAACAGCTTCATGCGGTACACGTTGGGGCTTTGCCGCTTCACGTCTTCGCTGCCCATGTAGACCACGCATTGCAGGCCGTAGCGCGCGCAAATGGTGGCCGTGGCCACACCGTGTTGGCCCGCCCCAGTTTCTGCGATCACGCGTGGCTTGCCCATGCGGCGCGCCAGCATGGCTTGGCCAATGACGTTGTTGATCTTGTGCGCGCCGGTGTGGTTGAGGTCTTCGCGCTTGAGGTAAATTTGTGCGCCACCCAGCTCGCGACTGAGCCGTTCGGCATGGTAGATCGGGCTTGGTCGGCCCACAAAGTGCGCCAGCTCATAGGCAAACTCAGCACCAAAACTGGGGTCGTTTTTGGTGGCTTCGTAGGCTTGTTGTAGCTCGCTGATGGCGTAGGTGAGGGTTTCGCTTACAAAATTGCCGCCGTAAGGGCCAAAGTGGCCTTGGGCGTCGGGTTGTTGGTATGTGGTCATGCGGGGTCTCGGGTTGGGGCGTCGGCGGCGCGAACGGCGGCGACAAATTGCTGCATCAGGTTGGCGTTTTTGATGCCCTTGGCGTCTTCAACGCCACTGCTGACGTCAACCGCCCAGGGGCGTACCCAGCGAACGCCATCGGCCACGCTGGCAGGTGTGAGTCCACCAGACAAAACGACCCGACGGCTGACGTTGAGTTCGGGCTGTGACCAATCGAAACCTCTCCAGTTAAAGGACTGCCCGCCACCGCCGTAGCCTTGCACGTGTGCGTCGAGCAACAGCGCCTGCGCGCTGGCAGACTGAACCGCCCATTCTAAAAGATTGACGGTTTGGGCCGTGGCCTGGGCGGGTATACGCAGCGCCCGCCAAAAGGGGCGGCCCCAGCGCGCACAGGCTTCAATAGGTTCGTCGCCATGGAACTGCAAAGTGGCATGGGGTACCGCCCGCAGCCCTTGTTCAATGGCCTGCGGCTGGGCGTTAACAAACAACAACACCGGCGTAACCGCTGGTGCCATAACCCGGGCAAGCTCGGCGGCGCGCTCGGCCGTGACGGCGCGCGCGCTGGCGGGGTACATGACCAAGCCAATGGCGTCGGCGCCGGCGGCGCAGGCGTCGAGCACGTCTTGTTCGCGCGTGAGGCCACAAATTTTGATGCGGGTGCGGTGCGGCATGGGTTGCAGTGTAGCCAGTGGCTTCAGTCGCCAGGCAGCCAGCCCTGTGCTTGATACTCGGGCAGGCCCCAGTCGGGCGCGTACACCGGGCCCAAAAAATACAGCCCAGCGGCGGCAAAGGTGGGAGCGGCGGCGTCTCGGCTGCGTGCCGCAAGCACTTCGTTTATCCATTCAGGTGGGTGCTTTTGGGCACCCACTTGCAGCACACAGCCCAGGATGTTGCGAATCATGTGGTGTAAGAACGCATCGGCTTGGAAGTCAAACCGCCAGTAAGTGCCTACTTGCATCACACGGGCCTGTTGCAGGGTTTTAACGGGTGAGGGCGCTTGGCACTGCGCGGCCCGAAACGAGGTGAAATCGTGCGTACCCAGCAGCAGACGCAGCGCCTGCGTCATGGCTTGCTGATCCAGGGGTTGAAACACCCAGCCCACCCGGTCGTGGTCCAGTCCGGGACGCACCGGCGACTGCCGTACCACGTAGGCGTAGCGCCGCGCCAGCGCGCTGCCACGGGCGTGAAACGTTGGTGGCACCTCGCGCGCCCATTGCACCGCGATGTCGTGTGGCAGGTAGCGGTTGGTGCCCCGTACCCACGCCTGCAGTGGGCGCTGGGCGGGCGTGTCAAAGTGCACCACTTGGTGCAGGGCATGCACCCCGGTGTCGGTGCGCCCAGCGCACATAACCCGTGGCGCGGGCGCGTCGAGCAGCTGCCCCAGCGCACGCTCAAGTTGGTCTTGCACCGTTTGTCCGCTGGGTTGGCTTTGCCAGCCCTGATAGGCAGCACCCAGGTACTGCAGGCCCAGCGCGACCCGCATCGGTGTCAGTGCTGCAGCAGCAAGCGCAGCATGCGCCTAAGGGGCTCGGCCGCACCCCATAACAATTGGTCGCCAATGGTGAAGGCTGCCAAGTATTGGGGGCCCATGGCCATGGGACGAATGCGGCCCACCGGAATACGCAGCGTGCCCGACACCGCCACCGGGGTGAGCTGCTGCATGGTGGCCTCACGCTCGTTGGGCACCACCTGCACCCATGGGTTGTCTTGGGCAATCAAGCCCTCAACATCAGCCGGCGAGATGCTTTGGGTGAGCTTGAACATCAGGGCTTGGCTGTGGCAGCGCATGGCGCCCACGCGCACGCACAGGCCGTCCACGGGAATCGCTGGGGCGTCAAAGCCCTCGCCTCGGCCGAGAATTTTGTTGGTCTCGGCCATGGCTTTCCATTCTTCACGGCTGATGCCGTGCCCCAAATCTTTGTCTATCCACGGAATCAATGAGCCGCCCAAAGGCACGCCGAAGTGCTGCATGTCGTCGGCCGGCAGGTTGCGTTGTTTGTTGATCACGCCCTGGTCAATCGCCAAAATGGCGCTGTGGGTGTCGTCAAGCAGGGGCTTGACCTCGGCGTGCAACGTGCCAAATTGGTTGAGCAACTCGCGCATGTGCTGCGCGCCACCGCCACTGGCGGCCTGATAGGTTTGGGTGCTCATCCATTCCACCAAACCGGCTTTGAACAGTGCGCCCACACCCATGAGCATGCAGCTGACGGTGCAGTTGCCACCAATCCAGTCGCGGCCACCACGCGCCAGTGCTTGCTCAATCACCGGCAGGTTCACGGGGTCCAGCACAATCACGGATTCTGGGGCCATGCGCAGGGTTGAGGCGGCGTCGATCCAGTGCCCTTTCCAGCCCGCTTGGCGCAGTGCCGCGTAGACTTGGGTGGTGTAGTCGCCGCCTTGCGCGGTGAGCACCACATCGCAGCGCGCCAAGGCTTTTAGGTCGTAGGCGTCGGCCAGGGTGGCGTGGGCGCCTGCCACCTCGGGTGCAGATCCGCCCGCGTTGGAGGTTGAAAAAAATTGGGTTTCGCAGTGGGCAAAGTCGTTCTCGGCTTGCATGCGTTGCATCAAGACCGAGCCCACCATGCCCCGCCAGCCAACGACTCCCACCAAACGACTCATTACGCCCTCAACCGGTTTTTTTCAAGCCTTTCATTCTAGGGCAGCGTGCTCGACCAAGGTCTGGCCAGGCTTTAATTGAGCGCAGCCAGCACCGCATCGCCCATGGCCTCGGTGCCCACCGAAGCCTTGCCTGGTTGGGCAAGGTCGGCGGTGCGCAGCCCTTGCGCCAACACCGCTTGCACCGCCGCCTCCACGCGCTGGGCCGCGTCTTCCATGCCCAGTGAATAACGCAGCATCATGGCCGCCGACAAAATGGTGGCCAATGGGTTGGCCAGGCCTTTGCCGGCAATATCGGGGGCGCTGCCGTGGCTGGGTTCGTAAAGGCCTTTGTTGTTGGCGTCCAACGAGGCCGAGGGCAGCATGCCAATCGAACCCGTCAGCATGGAGGCTTCGTCCGACAAAATATCGCCAAACATATTGCCTGTGACCACCACGTCAAAGCGCTTGGGCTCTTTCACCAGCTGCATCGCGGCGTTGTCTACGTACATGTGATCAAGCGCGACGTCGGGGTATTGTTTGCCCACTTCGGTGACCACGTCTTTCCAAAGTTGAAAGGTCTCCAGCACATTGGCTTTGTCCACACTGGTTACCCGCCGCTGGCGCTGGCGCGCCGCCGCAAACGCCACATGGGCGATGCGCTCGATTTCGGGGCGGCTGTAGCGCATGGTGTCAAACGCTTCTTCGGCGCCCGGAAAATGGCCATCGGTGGCCTGACGCCGGCCACGTGGTTGACCAAAGTAAATATCACCCGTGAGCTCACGAATGATCAAAATATCGAGTCCGGCCACCAGTTCGGGTTTAAGGCTTGAGGCCGCCGTGAGTTGTGGGTAGCAAATGGCTGGGCGCAGATTGGCAAACAGACCCAGGTGTTTACGCAACCCCAAAATCGCCTGCTCGGGTCGCAATGCACGCTCGAGTTGATCGTATTTCCAATCGCCTACGGCACCAAACAGCACCGCGTCGGCGTCTTGCGCCAAAGCCAGCGTGGCCGGTGGCAGCGGGTGACCATGCAAATCGTAGGCGGCGCCACCCACCGGGGCTTCGTCCAGCTGCAAATTGAGGTTCAGCGCGCGAAGCACCTTAACGGCTTCGGCCATGATTTCGGGACCAATGCCGTCGCCGGCCAACAGGGCAATACGTTTCATACGCAGTGGGTTAGTTAAGTTGCGGGGTGGCGGCCAACCAAGGCTTTTGCAGCAACCGCTGCGCCTCGTATTGGCCAATGGCGTCGGCGTGTTGCAAGGTTAGCCCAATATCGTCCAGCCCATTCAGCAGGCAGTGGCGGCGAAACGGCTCAACCTCAAAGGGTAACGACTCGCCCTGGGGCAGCACCACGTGCTGGGCTTGCAAGTCAACGGTGAGCTCAAAACCGGGGAACGCCGCGGTTTCATGAAACAAGCGCTGAATTTGGCTGGCTGGCAACACAATGGGCAGCAAGCCGTTTTTAAAGCAGTTGTTAAAAAAGATATCGGCAAAGCTCTCGGCAATCAGGGCACGAAACCCGTATTGCTGCAAGGCCCATGGGGCATGTTCGCGCGACGAACCACAACCAAAATTTTTGCGCGCCAGCAGCACGCTTGCCCCTTGGTAGCGCGGCTGGTTCAACACAAAGTCGGGGTTGGGCTTGCGTTGCGCCGGGTCTTGGCCAGGCTCGCCCGGGTCAAGGTAACGCCACGCGTCAAACAAGTTGGGACCAAAGCCGGTGCGGTGAATGCTTTTTAAAAATTGCTTGGGAATGATGGCATCGGTGTCCACGTTGTCGCGGTCCATCGGGGCCACCAACCCTTTGTGCGTGGTAAAGGCTTGCATTGAGTCGATTCCTTAGCTGAATTGGCGCACGTCAACAAAGTGGCCATGAACCGCGGCGGCCGCGGCCATGGCGGGGCTTACCAAATGGGTACGCCCGCCGGCGCCCTGACGCCCTTCGAAATTGCGGTTGCTGGTGCTGGCACAGCGCTCACCGGGCTCAAGCCGGTCGGCGTTCATGGCCAGGCACATGCTGCAGCCCGGCTCGCGCCATTCAAAGCCGGCGGCTTGAAAAATATGGTGCAGGCCTTCGGCTTCGGCCTGCGCCTTAACCAGGCCCGAGCCAGGAACCACCATGGCCAATTTCACGTTGGATGCCACCTTGCGACCTAGGTTTTTTACCACCGCCGCAGCCACGCGCATGTCCTCAATGCGGCTGTTGGTGCAACTGCCAATAAAAACTTTATCGACGTGCACATCGGCGAGCGGCTTGCCGGGCTGCAAACCCATGTAGGCCAGGGCTTTTTCGGTTGCGTCGCGCTGCGAGGCATCTTTGATGCGGTCGGGGTCGGGCACTTGACCATCCACGCCCAACACCATTTCTGGCGAGGTGCCCCATGTCACCTGCGGCGGCAGGTTGCTGACATCGAGCTCCACCACGTGGTCAAAGTGCGCATCGGCGTCGGAGTGCAGCGTGCGCCAGTGATTTTGCGCCGCCTCCCACGCCGCGCCGGTGGGGGCAAAGGGCCGGCCCTTGACATATTGCAAGGTGGTGTCGTCCACGGCCACCAAGCCGGCACGGGCGCCGGCCTCAATCGCCATGTTGCACACCGTCATGCGACCTTCCATGCTAAGCGCTTGAATGGCCGGGCCGCCAAACTCAATGGTGTAACCGGTGCCGCCAGCCGTGCCCACCCGTCCAATAATCGCCAGTACCACGTCTTTGGCGCTGCAGCCTTTGGGCAGCTTGCCGTTGACGCGAACCAGCATGTTTTTGGCCTTTTTGGCAATCAGCGTTTGTGTGGCCAACACGTGCTCCACCTCGCTGGTGCCAATGCCATGCGCCAGCGCGCCAAAGGCGCCGTGCGTGGAGGTGTGCGAGTCGCCGCAGACCACCGTCATACCGGGCAGGGTGGCGCCGTTTTCTGGCCCCATGACATGCACAATGCCTTGGCGCTTGGACAAAAACGGAAAATAAGCGGCAGCGCCAAATTGCTCGATGTTGCGGTCGAGTGTGGTGACTTGCTCTTTGCTAATGGGGTCGGTGATGCCGTCGTAGCCCAAGCCCCAATCGGTGGTGGGGGTGTTGTGGTCGGCCGTGGCCACCACCGACGAAGCCCGCCACACCTTGCGCCCCGCCTGGCGCAAGCCCTCGTAGGCTTGCGGGCTGGTTACCTCGTGTACCAGGTGCCGATCAATGTAGAGCAGCGCGGTGCCATCGGCCTCTTCGCGTACAACGTGCTCGTCCCAAATTTTGTCGTAAAGGGTGCGCCCCATAACTCAATCTCCGTGTTAGGAGCGCAATTTTAACGAGGCCTTAGCCGCGCACTGCAATCTCCGGGACGTCGCGCGCCGGCGAGCCTGAATACAGCTGGCGCGGGCGCCCGATTTTGTACTCGGGATCACCAATCATTTCGTTGAGCTGGGCAATCCAGCCCACGGTGCGCGCCAGCGCAAAAATGCCGGTAAACAAATCCACTGGGATGCCAATGGCGCGCTGCACGATACCGGAGTAGAAATCCACGTTCGGGTAGAGCTTGCGCTGCACAAAGTAATCGTCTTCGAGGGCGATTTTTTCTAGCGTCACGGCCAGCTTGAGCAGCGGGTCGTTTTCTAGCCCAAGTTCGCCAAGCACCTCGCGGCAGGTTTCTTGCATAAGCTTGGCGCGCGGGTCGTAGTTTTTGTAAACCCGGTGACCAAAGCCCATGAGCCGCACCGATGAGTTTTTGTCTTTAACTTGGTCAATAAAGGTGCCGATTTTTTCAACGCCGCCCATGGCTTGAATTTCTTGCAGCATGTTGAGACACGCTTCGTTGGCGCCGCCGTGCGCTGGGCCCCACAGGCAGGCGACGCCTGCTGCGATGGCGGCAAAGGGGTTGGTGCCCGAGGAGCCACACAGCCGCACCGTGGAGGTGGAGGCGTTTTGCTCGTGGTCGGCGTGCAAAATAAAAATTCGATCCAATGCGCGCTCAACCACGGGGCTGACCACGTAGTCCTCGCAGGGGGTGCCAAACATCATGTGCAAAAAGTTGCCGGTGTACGACAAGCTGTTGCGCGGGTACATGTAAGGCTGACCGGTT
>Ga0181565_10001430_pt1 | contig 18198 bp, 11 predicted proteins | sample 101ome_16_FD_129661 | JGI IMG/M metagenome (GOLD analysis project Ga0181565, IMG submission 129661) | Coastal salt marsh microbial communities from the Groves Creek Marsh, Skidaway Island, Georgia - 101401AT metaG (megahit assembly) | ecosystem: Environmental > Aquatic > Marine > Intertidal... | reverse complement strand
GCGCCCGCCAGAACTCTCGTGGGTTTAATTGCGCAGGGTTTTGCTGGGGCAGTAGGCGGGCTGTGCTTTGCCAAAATCCGGTTGCTGAGACCCCGCCACCTGCCTACGAGCTAGACCGCCAGACTGGCTCGTACCCCGGCCTGCTCTGGTTATGGAGCCTTGCGGAGATTTGCCTGCCCTTGAACTGGGTCAGCACCGCGCAGTAGTCTTTGGGGAGAGAGTGAATCCTTGGCTCAGGCTATGCCCAGACAAGTGGTGGCATACATCGTTACGCTCATTGGCCTGACCATATTGGCAGCCGTGATTGCGCAACATTGGTTCCCCGCAGTGCCATCGCCCGTGAATTAAAAATCAATTCGCCAGCCTATGGCGGGGCCGTGCTCTTTCATGTCGAACTTAAACCGGTCTGGGCCGTCGCCATCCTCATAATCAAAGTCCAAATAGCGGTAGCCAATGTCGACACTTGACCACTCATTAAAACGGTAGGAGAAAGATCCTGTGAGGATGGTGACCAGATCGGAGCCCACGCCGAAGCCGCCGATCTGGGCGGATCCTGTGAAAGACCAGTTGCCGGCGCCGACTGGGGTCTCGTAAAGCACCCCTACGATGGGGTCCACCCAATCGTCCCCCATGCTTTGTCCACGAGTTTCCCTTAGCGGACCCGTAAGCGAAATGCTCCCGGAGATGTCATTGTATAGCGCGCCGGCCATGAGCTGGGTAGTGGGTGAGAGTCGATAGGTAGCCGAGACAATCGCGGTCGTTTGCTCTAACTCTACCTCTCCAGATAGGGCGCCACGATCTCCGCTGCCATCCGCCTTAAGGTCCATATAAACGATATCCACCAGTACACCCCAGCGTTCGCCTTCTCCGCGGTACATGCCGAGGAAGGCGCTGTCGAGGTTGTCAAAGACATCCCCCGCACTTAAGTCCACGTCAGTGTCAAAAGGCCCAACGCCGCTGGTGCCGTCGAGCGTGGGGCCCAGCAGATAAATGAGGCCCTGGTTAGACCAACTTGCCTCGGTTTGCGCTCCAGCAGCTTGAGCGGTTAAAACGAGTGCGAACGCTAACCCCAGGGCTACAAGGAGGTCGCCCGCGACGCTTACGTTTGTTCTCGAAGCGGAATTTCTCACAACGCTGTCCCCGTTTAATCGACTCCGAGGAAACATAGTGTAAGGCCACCCCATTCGAAAGCGCTAAATGTGACACGCATCGTCCAAGTTTCGATCGAAGCCTACCGCTCCATCATGCTGGTTGCTTAGGGAACACACGAATCGTTAGCTCGGGTGTTTTTCTTTGGTATGAGATTAAACACGGCGCCTGGTCGCATTGGTCGTTGTCACTTCCTGCTCTTGAACAAGGCGCTATTTGGGCTATTGTCGGACTGGACAATGCCGTATTAAGGAATCTCCATGACTTACCCCACATTAAAACGCCATCGCGCCACGCTCAGCAATCTGTCCATGGCGGCGTTGCTGAGTCTGTCGGTGCCCGCAGTCTCAGCGCCCGTTGCCACTGTCGAAGAGTTTTTTCAGCCGGGTGGTATGACCGCCACCGCAGAGAATTACCCCACGCTCGAGACTTCACGTCAGCTGCTCGCTGCGCAGGGCCGGGCCGCAGTGAATCAGTTTGCCCACAATCGGAAGCTCACTCCTACTGATGATCAGCCTGTCGTACGGATGAACCGTGACACCTACTACAGCTTCGCCGTCGTGGATGTCTCGGCTGGCGCTTCGATTACCATTCCGGAGATTCCTGAGGGTAAGTATGTCTCAGTCCAGCCGGTTACCATGGACCACCGCATTCAGCCCATGTCCTACGGGAGTGGCACTTTTGAGCTGGCAACGCACTTTGGCTCACACATGTATCTGATCGTTCGACTGGACAGCACGCTGAGCGAGGCGGAGGCGAACACGATTCAGGACGACATGGTCATTAACGCTGCAAGTGCCCAGCCATTCTCAGCAGAGCCCGTTAACCGCGAGAGCTTCGACGCCGCTGAGCTGTCGCTGCGTCAAAAGCTACCAGCTTTGGTAGCGACTCACGGCAATAAAGTTGTGTACGGCATGTTTACAGCGCCTACCGATGATTCGCGCGGCCTTTATGACTTTGAAAAATATACGGTAGGCGCGGCTCTTGGGTGGGGTGGCGCACAGCTCCGCGATAATCTGTATGAAACTTCACCCAACTTTCCTGCAGAGGGGTGCTATTCGGCGACCTTTGAGGACCCCGATAACGGTGCTTTTTGGTCTTTCACTGTTTATGACGAAAATGGCTTTATGTTTGATGACGTCGCCCATATGAGCTCGGACATCGCCACTGCCAACGAGGATGGTACCTACACCGTGAGCATGGGTTGCGGGGCTGATGCGATGAACAATCTACCTATCAGCAACGAGACTGGGGTATTCAACTTCACTGTACGGCATTACATCCCCTCTGACCGGGTAAAGTTTGATGAGTACCGTTTGATGCCGCAGATGCAGAAGGTCGACTGAGGGCCTGCGCCGCGGGTGGGCGCAGCTCGAGCATTTATTCAAGCCCCGAGAGCGACGGGTTCGATCAGATCGAGCCTGCCCTCAACTTTTTCACTTCTGGCGATTGAAGAGCCGTTAGCACTCACTGATTGCGCGTGGATCAGGGCGCTCCAGAGCATTAATTTACTTCGGGTTAGCGGTTAGCGAATACGCTCGAGCAGATCATTCAGTAACCCGGCCATATTGGCTTGCGATTCATTAAGCGTAAGACCCAGTCGAACCACCACAAGCTCCTCCTCCGGAATCACCACAACGAACTGACCCGAGTTGCCGCCAGCGCGAGAGGTGCTGTCCGGTACGCCGGTGAAGCGGCACTTTCTCGGTCCTGCTCTCAGTGGCACCCGCGCAGCTTTGGCCGCTCCCCTTGTGTCATATAACTGCAATGAAATCTTCAAATTTCTGAAAACTACCTGCCATCAAAGGGTCATCTAGACCACTTAATCTGCAGACCGTTGGATGCGGAATTCCCCCGCAAACTTGCAAGAGAGGTCTCAATGATTCTTTTCCCCAGCACAGTGTGGGCCCGCTGGTTCGGCACACTGTTTTTTTCATTTTTGCTAGCGGCCACCCCTAGGGCGGAAGACGAGATTCTCGTTTACGTGTTTTCCGAGGATGCCCCTGTTGAGGGCGCGACGGTCACAGTTGGACAGACACTGCTGGGGCAGACCGGCCGGGATGGGTCATTGCTCGCTGATTTATCGGGCAGTGGCCTGCGAGCGATCACAGTGTCCTCACCCGAAGGTACGGTTACGAGTCGTTTCAGCGCGGTCGCGGGGCAGCTAGTGGATGTGGTGGCGAGATTAGATGAAGCGCCCATGTTGATCGATGTGTATTCGCAGTCTGAGAGCGTGGCTGATCGCAAAGTTGTAGGTCAGGGCATTCTCAATATCACCGTGAAGCAAAACGGCGAACTAGTCCCCGGTGAGTCGGTTTACCTAGCGGGTTCTGGGCTCCCGCTAAAAACTGATGCGTCAGGACGGGCCACAGTGACCTTGCCCCGCGGGCGATATCGAGCGCAGGTCGCGGAACAAACCGATTATCTGCGCGTCATGGCGGGGGTGACTCGCTCAATCTCCATCAACATTGATGAACAAGGAGAGACGATGCAGATCGCCGCTCCGGAAATCGAAGAGGTACTGGTTTTAGCAAGTTTTGATCCGGCTGGGCTGGAGGTGAGCGAGCGCGATACCACTAACATTGTCGATACCATCGGGGTGGAACTCCTCGCGAGGTTCGCTGACTCAGACGTGGCTGCTTCCGTTGTCAGAGTGCCGGGCATCTCGGTGCAAGATGATAAGTATGTTTTTATCAGAGGTTTGGGCGGGCGATATGTATCTGCGACCCTTAATAACGCCACGATGCCCTCTACTAACCCTTCTAAACGCACCGTTCCATTGGATCTCTTCCCGTCTAATTTTGTCAGTCAGCTAGACATCCAGAAAACGTTCTTGACCCCCATGCCCGGTGAATCCACGGGCGGCAATCTTGTCATCAACACAAAGACGTTCCCTGACGAGCGTGTCCGGGGCATGACTATGCAGGGCGGTTACACAACGGGCCTGACGGGCGAAACGATTTTTGTCGATTCGCTGGGGGGGGATTTCGATGTTCTTGGATGGGATGACGGAAGCAGGAGCCAGGATCCGGCGCTTTCAGTGATTTCCGATTTTCTCAAATCTGGACAAGCGATTGATAGTGCTACCGGCGCAACCTTCGAGCTAGATGATTTTACAGCGGGGGAGTTGCGTCGAGCAGGTGCCTTGCTAATGAAAGATGGATTTGACCCTGCTTTTGAATCGGCCTCACCCAACGCCAAGTTCGGGGTCAATTTTGGAGATCTATTTCTGTTCGATGAATCTGAGCTTGGCGTTTACGCGGCGATGAATTACTCCAATGAGTGGAGCAAGCGCGAGAATGGCGAGCGCTATACCTATGAGTCACAGGGAGAGATCGCTGACAATTTTTTCTACCGCCAGTACAGCAAGACCGTAGAGGCGAATGGTTTTATTTCGGTGGGATGGAATATTGGCGACAGCACCTTTGAGTGGAATACCGTAGCGTCGCGTGTCACGGAGAGTCAGCTTGAGCGATCAGTTGGTCAAGAGGGAGATGAGTTCCAGGCACTGCTCCGACAGACCATTCAGTGGGAAGAGCGACAGTATCTGTCGACTCAGCTCGCAGGCTCTCATTTCATCAATGATACGGGGTCTGTGGTTTTTGAGTGGCAGGCAACAGTCAGCCAGGCCGATCGATACGCGCCGGACCGCAGAGAATTTGATTTCACGGCGGCGTCCAGCGCGACCGACCCTGAGTCTTTGAAAGCGCAATACGACTTCCAGAGAGCCAACGATGAACAAGCAGACCTGTTCAAAGGCTTTATCTTGGAGCCCGGCACGATCACCCGCCGTTATGACGAACTAGTCGATGACAACCTTGACGTGTCGGCTCAAATCACTTGGGACGTATTTGATGATGGTGCGAGTTTCTCCCAATTAACAGCGGGAGTGCAGCTGATATCAAGGGAGCGTGACTCTGATAGTGCCACTTACGGTTTCAACGTAAATCAGGTTAGGGACGACTTGCTGCGTTCCGATAACTTGCTGGTCTCAGATGTGATTTATAGCTGTGATGCCTCATCGGAAAACCCGAGATGCGGATCCAGTGCTCAAGGCGGGATATCCAATAACCCCAACACAGGCTTGGTGTTCGTTGACAAAACGCTTGCATCCGATAGCTATGACGCGGAGTTGAAGTACAACAGTGCCTACCTGATGTACGACCACACCTTTGACTCAGTCTGGCAAGTGATATTGGGCGGCCGATACGAGACCTATGAACAAACAACCGATACCTTCTCGTTGCAGGGTGAACAGGGAGCAGTGCAGTCGCTGATCGATGAGGATAGTTTCTTGCCAAGCCTGGGGGTTAACTGGTTCATCACCGATACGCACCAAGTGCGTCTCGCGCTCTCTCAAACTGTTGCACGGCCAGATTTCAAAGAGGCAGCGAACGCTACCTTTTATGACAACGAATTCAATTTTCGGGTGCGAGGCAATCCGTTCCTTGAAATTTCGGACATCATCAATGCTGACCTGCGTTGGGAGTGGTACCTGTCCGAGGTAGACAGCTTATCGGTAGCGCTTTTCTACAAAGACATGGATAAGCCCATCGAGCGCGTTGTGCAGGCAGCTTCAGGTACGGCGGGGAACTCGCGAACCTTCCAAAACTCTGATTCTGCCGAGTTGTACGGTGTTGAGGTAGATGGTCGCTTTGAATTTGTTCTCGGCGATGGCTACGACCAAACGTTGTTTCTCGCGTTCAATGCGGCGTTCATCGAATCTGAGGTTACCGCTCAAAACCAGCCAACCCGCGCGTTACAGGGGCAACCTGAGTACACGGCCAATCTGATTTTTGGCTACGACAACCTCAGTGCCGGACATCAGTTAACGGTGCTTTTAAACCAAAATGGTAAGTCAATTGCCGACGTCGGCGTATCGGGTCAACCGGATGTGTTCTTGGAGCCGAGGCTCGATCTCAACATCGTATACCGTTTCGATGTTTCTGATGCGCTCACTTTAAAAGCCAAGTTTGAAAACCTGCTAGACGATGAAGTCGAGTACACCCAAGGCGGGCAGACCTTTCAGGTTTACAACCGCGGGCCGACGATACAGCTCGGCCTTGACTGGCAGTTCTAACCCGACTTTTTACAGCAATCCTGAGAATCCTCAATTATAGGAAGCCGATGATGAAGTCATTTTTGCTCGCAGTTTTCTTGATCATGCTAGCCGCGTGTTCGGGCGACGACAGCACAACCATAAATATTGAGGCTCCCTCAAATAACGGGGGGTCAGGTGGCGGAGGTTCGGGTGGTGGCGGCTCAAGTGGCGGAGACTCCGGCGGGGGTAGTTCAGCGACGTGTCCCGAAGGAACTTCTGAAGTGAGTGAAGGGTTGTGTGAACTGCCTGCAACCATCTCTGCTGATATGACGCTTTCTGCTGGACTGAGTTATTTGATGTCTGATCGTGTGACGGTTGGCAACGGTAACGGCCAGCTCGAGGTCAATCAAGACGGCACTCTGGATAACGGTACCGCTGTTCAGTCGGTGGTTCTGACCATCGAGGCCGGGGTGGAGGTTTTTGGTAAGAGCGGCACGTTTGCCAATCTGCTGATTACTCGCGGCAGCAAGATCATGGCGATGGGCACGGCCGATTCCCCGATTGTGTTTTCGTCCGACGACGAGGGTTACGACGGCGCGGGCGAGTGGGGTGGCTTGATTATTCATGGCTTTGCGCCCCATAACGAATGCGCGGTTGGCGGCAGTTACTGTGATATCGATTCCGAGGGCGAATCGGGTTTCGCGGGTGGTTATGACGAGGGTGACAGCAGCGGCGTGCTCCGATACGTTGTGGTTGCTGAAGGCGGGTATGAGTTCTCAACGGGGAACGAGATTAACGGCATTTCGCTGGTGGCTGTGGGTAGCGGTACCGAGGTGGACTACATCCAAGTGCATGGCAACTCCGATGACGGTATCGAGTTCTACGGCGGTAATGTCAACCTGAAGCACGGTGTGTTTACCAATAACAATGACGACTCTGTGGATTGGGATGAAGGCTACCAGGGCAACCTGCAGTACATCATTGTCAAGCAAGGTGCCTCCAAGGGCGAAGCATTTGAGATGGATACGGAGGGGTCGTCGGAGGGCTTCCTCTCTAAGCCTACGTTGGCTAATGTCACCGTCGTGGCAGACAAGGTCGCAGATCGCGCTGATTACAGCCTGAACTTTAAAAAGCGATCGGGTGGCTTTTTCCACAACACGGTTGTGACGGTCTCTCCCGATTCCGAGACCGCGCTCTCAACCTGTGTGAATGTCGATGGTTCTGGCTCACAAGCTTTGGTGGGTGACGCTCTGGTGCTGAACAACTGGATTCAGGACTGTGCCTCAGGTGCCGGTGACCAAGGCACGCTCGCCAACGTCTCAGGTTTAGATAACGGCACGATTGCGGCAGTCCCCGCAGAGCTGGACAATAACTTTGCGTCACAGGCCTCTGAAGCACTGCTGTCCAGCGCCATCGATTGGGATGCAGTCAACAGCGCCTACTCAGAATCAGTCGCTGACGCGACCTTCCTTGATGCCACCGACTATATTGGCGCGGTCAACCCCGATGGCAGCGATATCTGGTGGGCTGGGTGGACGATTGAGGGGTCAGTGGGCAACCCGACTCTCCCTGAGGCCTCCTGCCCAGCGGGTACCGATGAATTGGAAGCTGGATTGTGCCTGCTACCCCCGACGGTCTCGACTGACTTGACCTTGACCGCAGGCGTTGATTACCTGATGGAAGGTCGCGTGACCGTAGGAAATGGTAACGGCCAGCTGGAAATAAATGGCGATGGCACGCTTTCTGACGGGTCATCCGTTCGGAACGTGACGCTCACGATCGAAGCTGGCGTCAACGTGTTCGGCAAGTCGGGTACCTTCGCCAATTTGGTGATTACCCGCGGTAGCAAGCTGATGGCGGTGGGGACAAAGTCCGCGCCGATCGTCTTCTCGTCCGACGACGAAGGCCTAGACGGTTCCGGTGAGTGGGGTGGTCTGATCATGCATGGCTTTGCGCCCCACAACGAGTGTGCCGAGGGCGGCAGTTACTGCGATATCGACTCCGAGGGCGAGTCAGGCTTCGCGGGGGGTTATGACCCCGACGATAGCAGCGGCGTATTGAAATATGTGGTTGTTGCGGAGGGAGGTTATGAGTTTTCCACTGGCAATGAGATTAACGGGATTTCGCTGGTGGGCGTTGGCCGCGGTACTGAGATGGACTTCATTCAGGTGCACGGCAACTCTGACGACGGCATCGAGTTTTACGGCGGTAACGTCAACGTCAAACACGGTGTATTCACCAACAACAACGACGACTCTGTGGATTGGGACGAAGGCTATCAGGGCAATCTGCAGTACATCATCGTCAAGCAGGGCGCATCGAAGGGTGAAGCCTTTGAGATGGATACCGAGGGTTCTTCCGACGGTTTCTTGTCAAAGCCGACGCTGGCTAACGTCACAATCATCAATGACAAGGTGGCAGATCGCGCGACCTATAGCCTGAACTTCAAGAAGCGTTCGGGTGGTTTCTTCCACAACACGGTCGTGACGGTCGCGGATTCCTCGGCGACGGCGGTAGATACCTGCATCAACGTGGATGGCTCGGGTTCAGAGGCGCTGGTCGGCTCCGCCCTCGTGATTAACAACTGGATCCAGGATTGCGGTCAGGGCGAGGGTGTTCACGGCACGCTCTCAGGTGCAAATGTGGGCTTCGATGCCTCTACGGTAAGTGAAACCGACGCCGCGCTGGACGCGCTATTGAGCTCACAGGCTCCTGAGGCCTCCGGTCTGGATCCGCTGGATTGGGATGCCATTAACGGTGCTTATCCAGAGTCCGTGGCAGACGGTGATTATCTGGATTCCACCGACTACATTGGTGCGGTGAACCCCGATGGCACTGACCCGTGGTGGGCTGGATGGACGGTGCCCGGATCACTCTGACCGTGGGTCATTGCGAGGTGATGCTCTCGCCATATCCTGCAGATTTCGGGGTGCGATACCCGTGAATCGGGTCTTGGTGGTGGATGACGATCCCGGAATCCGGGAAATGCTCAGATTTGTTCTAGGGACAGCCGGGTTTGAGTGCCTGGAGTCGGCTGATATTCAAGAAGCTTATTGGCAGATCACAGATCACCCACCAGATCTTGTCCTGCTCGACTGGATGCTACCCGGAGGTAGCGGTGTTGAATTACTGCAAAGACTCAGGAAAGACGAAGCCACCCAATCATTGCCCGTAATAATGCTCACTGCCAAGACCGATGAGGACAACATTGTTCAGGGGCTCGATATGGGTGCGCACGATTACGTCACGAAGCCATTTTCCCCCAAGGAATTGCTAGCTCGCATACGAGCAGTGATCCGACACAGAGATGGTGGAGAGGATCAAACTGAATACCGCGTTGGCGAGTTGATTCTGCAGGCCGACAGCCGGCGTGTAACGATGGCCTCAAAAGATATCGAAGTAGGGCCCACTGAATTCAAGTTGCTGCATTTCTTTATGACGAACCCCGAGCGTGCTTTTTCGCGCGCTCAAATACTCGACCGTATTTGGGGGGCGAACGTGTATGTGCAAGAACGGACAGTAGACGTTCATATTCGGCGCCTAAGAAAACTTTTGCAGACCGAGAATGTTGCCTACAGCAATCTTATTCAAACCGTGCGGGGCACTGGATATCGCTTCTCCCCAAGAGATCTAGCGGTATCAGAGTCGGAACCAGAATCTCGTGCTGTAAATGGCGTCTCAACCTCAACTCATTGAGATTGGCGAGCCCTCGGTCGGGCGGGAAGTTCTCCCAAAAATGGTAAATGCAACCACTGCCCCTCTGGCGGTATGCCAGAACCAGTCAATGGCAACGCCACACATGTGACGAGCATGGCCTGGGCAACAGGGTTACTCAACAATGCCAGAGCGAGCGCGCCAAAGGAGCAGGATTTTGGAGTGGATCTGGGCATCCCTACATAGCCATGTACTGAAGGTCAGCGGTTAGCGAACGATCTTGAGCAGATCAGCCAGTAACCTGTCCATATTGGCTTGTGATTCATCAAGCGTGAGGCCAAGTCGCACAACAACCAATTCCTCTTCAGGCATCACCACCACGAATTGGCCTGAGTTACCCCCGGCATTAAACGTACTCTCCGGTGCGCTCGGAAAGCGGCGTTGTCCTGTATTGAGCCAAAATCCCAAGCCATAAATTTCACCGTTGGTGGCGGTGCCCGGTGCGACGGCTTGTCTCTGCCACGATTGACTGATGATCGCGCTGCGACCGTGCCAGGCATCGAGCCACAACTGGCCCATCCGAGCCCAATCCCGAGCGGTGAGATAGGCGTAACTCGAGCCGACCTGCACTCCGTGGGCGTCCGGCTCCATTACCATTTCTTGCAGACCCAGTGGTCCGAGAAAATTTCTGGCCAACCAATCGGGATAGGCTTCGCCCTCGAGGGATTGCTGCCACATCAGTGAGGCGGTGTTGATATCGCCGCTGGAGTAGGCAAACCGCTCGCCCGGTGGGTAGGCATGCCCTTTCGAGGGTGCCGAGTAGCCCATGACGGGGTGTTGATACAACATTGCGGTGACATCGTCTCCGGGAAAGTAGCGTTCGGAAAAATCAAATCCGCTCGACATAGAAAGCAGATGCCTCAGCGACAAGCTTCGATCGATGCGATCTAGATCATGGGTGTTGAATCCTTCCGAGACCAGCATTTCCCAAACGGGGTCATTCAGATTGAGCTTTCCAGCATCGATTTGGTATCCAATAAAAGTCGCCATGAGGCTTTTGTTCATCGACCACCCTTGCATCGGGTGCTCGACTGAGACCGGCGCTTGATAGCGTTCGGCCACTAACACTCCCTTGTGCATCACCAGTACAGCCAAAGTGTGGCGGTCACCTTCAGTGGTTTCTGCGAAAGCCGCATCCAGAGCAGCATTAAGTCTCGCATCGTCGCTTGCAAGGGTAGCCGCCGGCATTGGCATGCCCGGTGTATCAGGCTCGCTCGGCGGGTTTTCTCTGTATGGGTCGGGGCTATTTGGTGGCAATGTCTCAGCGCGCCGGCTGAGGGCCGTTCGCTGGAAGGCCTCGGTAGCCCATAAAGTACAACCAAAGCCTCGCTCGAATTGCGCTGTCTTTTCCTGACCCAGCATGGATGTCGAAACGTTTTGCCGTGCGTGGTCTATCTCGTAGTCCAGCAGCGCTGCCATGGGACCCACCGTTGCGAGTCTTGGCAGCACATCAGTATTCAGGACAAAGCGCTCGGGTAATCGCGCGACAAAAATGCCAGAGCAAAGCTGTTTGGCCGCATACCCCGCGCCTATCGCACCGGCATCCGTGAGAAAAACGAGGCCTCGAAGCAAGATCGTCAGGCTCAGGGCGCCGACAATGAGTAATCCGGGTCTCAAACGGGTTGCTGCTGAAAATGTCTTCGCCATGTTCGGGGGGCACTCATTCGGCTCGCTGACAGAATAATCCAGTTTGCCCCGGGAGAGCTGTGTCATAAAAACGCAATATTTTTGTCACGAAAATGCAATGCAGACGTCACGAAAATGACACCTCTGAGACACATACTTGTCATGTAACTGCAATGCACCCTCTAGTAACTGTCCGGAGTACACCCTATGCGTCACTTGTTATCTCGCTTGCGCTATTCACTGCCAGCGGGGCTGTTTTGCAGCGCTGTCGCCATCTCCGCCTCGGCCACCGATAAGGCGTTACTGGATATTCTTTTCGAAAATGGTTTGATTACTGATGCTCAGTACGAACAGCTCCTGCAAAAGGAGACGGTCTCCAGCGCGGAAGTATTGTCCAGCGTATCGTTGGCGCCCGCCCAAGATGCTACTGCGACAGTAACGGTCCGTGAGGAGGAACTCGCGTCAGCGGTAGCGCTGGATGATAACGTTCAACGAGCAATCGACGAGGCAGTGGCCAATGCGGTCATCGCTGAATCTCCTATTATGGCGAGTTACGGATCCAAGGGTTTTCGGTTTGAGACCAGAGACGGCAACTGGCAGACAAACCTGCAATGGCGAGCACAGCTCCGCTACAGCAACCCTTACGGATCTGATCCGCGCCAGGCAGGCAACTACGAGGATTCCAGCGGCTCCAGTTTTGAGCAGCGTCGCTTGCGTATGAAGATCGGCGGGCACGGTTTTCAACCCTGGATCAAATACTACTTTGAGGTAGATCTGCAGCCGGCGCGCGACGTGGATGCAGACCCGGTCTCATCAGGCGCCAGGGTGATCGATTGGCGGATTGACCTTGCTAAGTGGGACTGGGGCGGGATTCGCCTGGGTCAGTGGAAGGTGGATCTTAACCGCGAGCGGGTGGATTCTTCGGGAAGACAGCAGTTTGTCGAGCGATCTATCGTGAACCGCATATTTACGATGGACCGGCAGGTCGGCGTACAGCTGAGAGGCAGACTGTTTGAGGGCACAATGGCAGACATGCGCTACTACGCAGGCGTTTTCAATGGCGAAGGCCGCGGCGTGAAAAACAACTCCAGCGACCACCTGTACATGGGGCGCTTGCAGTGGAACTTCCTGGGTCGGGACCTCGCCTGGAAGCAGACCGACGTGGAGTATACGGACAAACCCACAGGCTCTTTCGCGGTTGCAGGGTTCACCAATAAAGGCCCATGCACGAGATGGTCCTCATCCGGTTGCGGCAATTTAGATGGTTTTACCAAGCCTGTTTTTGCTGAGGAAGACCAGTTCAAGATCGAGCAAGCAGTGCAAGAATTTGCTTTCAAGTATCGAGGGCTCTCCATTCAGCAGGAGTGGCACCGCAAGTTTGTGACTGACCGAGTGATGGGAACCGAGAGTGACTTGACCGGTTTCTACATCCAATCAGGATATTTCTTTCACAACCTGATCGACGGATTCCCCGCCCCGTTGGAGCTTGCGGCGCGCTATGCCTATGTCAGCGAACCCAACAAATCGGAGCGCTCACTCTATAACGAGCGGGAGGAATTCACGCTGGGTGCGAATTGGTTCTTCGCCGGGCACGCTAACAAGATCACCGTCGATTTCTCGCATCTCACCTTAGATGATGAATTGCTGGGATCGAATTACTCTGACAACCGCTTCAGAGTCCAATGGGACGTGTCATTTTGATGCGCGCGTTCATGCCGAGCTCGGATCGGTGTCCCGCGGTCGCAGTGAAAACCGGTTTTTCATATGACTGTCACAATTATTCGATACTTTGCACGCGTCGGAACGGAGGAACGCCAAAATGGAAATATTAGCGTCGCACGGCTTTATTCTTCTCGCCCTCGCGTGTGCCTTTGGCCTATTTATGGCTTGGGGTATCGGCGCGAATGATGTGGCCAATGCGATGGGAACCTCCGTGGGTTCGAGAGCGCTGACCTTAAAGCAAGCGATTCTGGTTGCTGCAATCTTTGAGTTTGCGGGGGCGTATCTCGCTGGCGGCGAAGTGACTTCGACCATCCGCAAGGGCATTATCGATCCTGCCGTACTAACCGATTCACCGGAGTTGCTGGTGTTTGGCATGTTGTCGGCATTGTTAGCTGCTGCAACCTGGCTGCTGATTGCCAGTATGCGTGGATGGCCGGTCTCCACAACCCACTCCATCGTAGGTGCAATTGTTGGTTTTGCTGCAGTGGGCATCTCGGTTGAGGCGGTTGCCTGGGGAAAAGTAGGCACAATCGCCGCTAGCTGGGTGGTCTCGCCGTTGCTTGCGGGATCTATGTCTTTCGCGCTGTTCATTTCGGTCAAAAATCTGATCCTGGACCACGAGAACACCTTTGAGCGCGCACGGCAGTATGTGCCTATGTACATGTGGATGGTCGGGTTCATGATCAGCATGGTGACCTTGCTGAAGGGCCTAAAGCACATTGGTATCGATTTCGACTTGGGGATGGGCTCCAAGTTCACAAATGCCATGGTGGTGTCCGCGGCGGTGGGATTGTTGGTGGCCTTTATCGGCTCCATATTGCTACGTCGTATTAAGGTCGATGGAGATATCAACAGTGGCGAAAATGTGGAGAAAGTTTTCGGCATTTTGATGATATTCACCGCCTGCGGTATGGCGTTCGCCCACGGATCGAACGACGTGGCGAACGCAGTGGGACCCTTGGCAGCAGTGGTGAGCACTGTGCAGTCGGGAGGGGTGATTGGTGCGAAATCAGCCATGCCCTGGTGGGTGCTGGGCATTGGTGCCGCCGGGATCGTGGTGGGCCTGGCAACTTACGGGTGGAGAGTGATTCAGACCATTGGCAGAAAAATCACCGAGCTCACGCCCAGTCGCGGTTTTGCCGCAGAACTGGCAGCCGCTTCCACAGTGGTGTTGGCTTCTGCGACAGGACTGCCTATTTCTACAACCCATACGCTGGTGGGTGCTGTGCTGGGCGTCGGTCTGGCGCGAGGTGTTGAGGCACTTCACTTGCCAACGGTGGGGGCTATCATCACTTCATGGGTAGTGACGCTTCCCGCCGGAGCAGGATTGGCAGTGATATTTTTCTATATCCTGTCGGGCATATTTGGCTAATGCTGGGCCAATTGTCCCGGGTGGTTGGATCGACGAACGTCCGGTTCCCCGTTTTGAATCAACAGAAGAAAGGAAAGATAAAATGGCTGTGAAACCCGCGCTGTCTGAAGTGCTGAGTAGTTCGCCACTGTCGATCATGGAGCGGCACGCTGAGGCCTGCCTTAATTGCGTCACGCGGCTCGGTCCTTACTTCGAGGCGGCTCAGGGCGGCAATTGGGGCAAAGCAGAAAAGTTGCAGTTGGAAATCGCGCGGCTTGAGGGTATTGCAGACGATATCAAAATGGATGTTCGCCGAAATCTCCCCAGGGGCCTCTGGATGTCCGTTTCCCGCCCGGATCTACTCGAACTGGTTCGCATGCAAGATAAAATGGCCAACGAGACTAAAGATATCGCGGGCCTGTCGCTGGGCCGGCAATTGGCTTTTCCGGTGAAACTCGACAATTCGTTGTTTAAATTTATCGAAACTGTGACGGAAGCGGCTGAAAAGGCGGTTGAAGTGGTGTCTGCGACAAGAGAGTTATCGCGAACCGCTTTTGGTGCGCGTCAGGCTAAGGCGATTGTTACCAAGTGTTTGCTGGTAGAGAAGATTGAACGGCGATCTGACGAGCTACAATCCAAAATGCGGGCGAAATTGCGCAAGCATGAGGAGAAAATTTCGCCGGTGGACGCGATTTTCCTGTACCAGTTGCTCTCAAGTATTGGCGAGATAGCCGATCACGCAGAAAAGGTGTCGCATCGGGCGCAGATTATCGCCTCCAGCTGATGAGATTGGGTTTCCCCAAAACAATCAACCGCTGGCCTTGATGACCCAACGACCACCAATCGTTACTGCAATCGCTTAAATCGTAAACCCACTTTGCGGTAACCGTGAGACGCAAAGCTGGGTAGGTGCGATAAATCGCTCGCCGTTTCATCCAGGGCGATATCACCCAAGCGGCTGAGCAATTCCTCAAACGCCACCCGCGCCTCGATTCTTGCAAGTTCAGCACCCGCACAGAAATGGGGCCCAAAGCCGAAGCCCATGTGAGGCTTGGTGTTGGGGCGGTCTATGTCGAATCGCTCGGGGTTGGGGAATACCTCTGGGTCCCAATTGGCTCCCGCCCACATCGGAATCACCATGTCACCGGCGCTGACCGAGATATCCCCGATGCTGTCGTTCTGTTTAGCGCGACGGAAGGTGCACTGAATAGGGGGATCCCAGCGCAGAGCTTCCTCGACCATTGCGGGAATATCCCTAGGGTTCTCCCGTAGCCGCGTCATCAGCGCATCATCCTCCAACAATACAAGCATGGCATTGCCAATGAGATTGGTGGTTGTCTCATGTCCTGCAAGCAGAATCTGATCGATGATAGGTAGCAGTTCTTCGGTAGTCAGCGGGGGTTCGCCATCCACTTCAGTGTTCACCATGATGCTCAGGAGGTCGTCGGTCGGTTGGCGCCGGCGCTCTTCGATGCGGGGCACAAAATACTCATGCAGTTCTACAACAGCATGGGCTACCTCGCGGCGTCGCTCATGACTGAGCAAATCGATATTGCCTGAAATCATCAGGTCGCCCCAATGCTTGAAGGTCCAGATATCGGCGCGATCCACGCCCAGAATGTCGGCGATCACGGTTACTGGCAGTGGCACCGCAAACTCAGGGATCAGGTCGACCGAACCTCTGTCGATAAATGCGTCGATTAAGTCAGTCGTGATCTGCCGAATCTGTGGCTCCAGTGCGCGCACGCTACGGGGACTTAATGCCTTGCTGATGAGCTTGCGATGGCGCGTATGCTCCGGCGGGTCCGCGGTGAACAGGGCGTTCACGATCGGATGGGCATTGGACAGGATCTCCTCTACGTCTTCCTGCACCGGCTCCGTATTGATTCCCATGTGTCGGGGCCCGCGATCATCCTCGGTGATTGCGGACGAATAGACGGAGGTGTTTTTGGCCAGTGCTGCCAGCGTGTCATAGCCCGCCACAATGGTTCCGATATTGGGGTCGACGCCGACACCTCCAGCCTGATGCAACGAGGCGTACATCTTGTAGGGGCACTCGATGTGCTCAGATGCTGTGAGGTCTACCTCGTTGTTCTTGCTGTCAGCCATGGTCAGCTACTCCCCCAGTTCCATGCAACAGTATAGACATGGGCCACGCCTTGTGACCAACTCCGCTCCCGTAGTCGAACGTGCCTCAGTTCAGCGCGACACCGGGCAGAGCGATGGGGACAATGATCTCGTTGCGTCGCAGAAACGGCAGAGTCCAAGGCGGGTCGTATTGATTGAGGGTAGGCTCGCCCGTGATCTCGATGCCTTCTGTTATCAAAAAGCGTCGTAATTGCTGCCAGTTTGTGTCGGCCTTTTCAGCAGAGGCCCAACCGCTAAAACGAATGACTGCGGCAGAGTAGGCAGGCGCTTCGCGAAAGCCGACACGCTGGTCATTGGGGTCAGGGAGATCCTCCAGCGCATACTCTCCCGGCATCATAAACGCCATCTCCCGCTCGCCAGCCATGCTCTGTTGAACCGGCGCCGTCATGGCGATTTTCTGTTCTTGAGCGTTACCACCAAAGATATAGCCCGCCAGCACGCGAAAGCCATCGTCCTCATCGCCGCTCATTGTCGTCACAGCCATCAGTCGTGGCGCGTAGCGTCGTATCTCGATTTGCTCTGCCTCCCAGGCGCGCTCAACTGTATAAGCGGGCTCCTCGATAGCGAGAGTTTTGGTCGTGGCAAGCAAAGTGAACATGGCAATTAACGCTATGGCGCGATGGAGGTGCATAGGGGTGGCCCATTTATAACGACTTCCTGCTGGATACGGTGGGACTGCTGGTCGGATCAATCCTTTTCCATAATTTGGGGCCCGGCGGTAAGATTTGAAAAAAATGAACCGGTGAAATCCTTGGAGAGAAGGCTATGCGCTCAGGGGAGACAGATCGCGAAATCAGTGCGGATGAGGAGGCTGTATCTCAGGCAGAGGATCCATTGCTGGCGGCGATAGAAGGGCGCTATTCACTCAGTATTGAGGGCGTGCTGAGCGAGGCACGCAAGCTTGCTGGAGGGTACAAGTTCAAACTCAACATTGCCGCAGCCATTTATTCGCTGATTGTTATTGCGATGGCGCTGCTGGTAGGCGGGTTGGGAGCGCTGACTGACAACAGTATTTTCATCGCCATTGTGGGCGAGTTGATCTACGCGTGGATCACCCTGCCTGTTGCCATGGGCCTCTTTGCAATCAGTCTTGATCGTGTTGCGGGCGGCGAGGTGAGCAACGACCGGCTCTTTCTCTTCTTCCCTCAGGCGACGCGACTGGTGGTCACTACCGTCCTCATGACGCTTCTGATCTTTATGGGATACGTACTACTTATTATTCCAGGGCTGTATCTGTCGGTGGCCTATCTGTTTGTTTTGCCGCTTTTGGTGCAACGGGAGCTCGGTATGCTTGATGCACTGGAAGTCTCCCGCAAGGCCATCACCCACAGATGGTTCACCGTGCTCGGGATTTTGCTCGTCCTGGCGCTCATCAACGTGATCGGTGCCATCCCGCTGGGTATTGGCTTGATCTGGACCATTCCCTGGACGATGTTGGCCATGGGGG
>Ga0181565_10001419_pt1 | contig 18294 bp, 13 predicted proteins | sample 101ome_16_FD_129661 | JGI IMG/M metagenome (GOLD analysis project Ga0181565, IMG submission 129661) | Coastal salt marsh microbial communities from the Groves Creek Marsh, Skidaway Island, Georgia - 101401AT metaG (megahit assembly) | ecosystem: Environmental > Aquatic > Marine > Intertidal... | reverse complement strand
TCAAAATGCACCCCTCAATGGTCCAAGGGCCATTGATTTCGCCCCTAGTGGCGATGCCTGGCTTGCGCTGCGCGAGGGCAATGCTGTTTATCGCTTAGACCACAAACAAGAGCGTTGGCATCATGTCGCTGGCACGGGAGCGAAGGGGTTTACGGGCCATGACGGGGATGCCAGGGTAGCGACTCTTTCTGGACCCAAGGGGATCAGCGTGGATCCTACCGGAAATCTTTGGTTGGCAGATACTGAAAGCCACAGTGTCCGAATGATTGAAAGCGAGTCTGGCATCATTCGACTTGTGGTTGGCAATGGTTCGCGTGGTGATGGCCCCGACGGGGAGGCCTCCCGTTGTCAGCTGGCTCGACCGCATGGGATTTTCGCGGCCGAAGGTGGCGTTATCTACGTGGGAGATAGTGAAAATCACCGCATCCGCAAAATCACATCTCTGCGCTGATCAAAAGCTAAAGTTCCCGCAGCCTTATCCGACGATAGTGAACCTCGCCGGGAGGGCCACTGTGAATTTGAAGTGCGATCACCCCTTCTTGGACAATGCCTGAGTCCTCTTCGGTGTAATCCACAGTGGGATGCCCATTGATCCAAAGTCGAATGCGGTTGCCGATGCAAAGTATGCGATAGACATTCCAATCTTGTTCCTTGATTATCCCCGCGAGTTCACCGGGTTTAGGGCCTGCCAAGATCTTGTTGCGTCTTGATTCATCGTAAAGACACCCTGTGTAGGATTGACCTAGATCTGCTTGATAACCGATGACTTCATGGTGATCAGGTATGCGCTGGCTTCGAAGCTGTATCCCCGCATTGGTATCCTCTCCGATCAACTTAAACTCAAGCTGCAACTCGAAGTCACGATAAGACCGATGGGTGGCTAGAAACTGGTTGCGCGGTATTTTGGCATGCAGCATGCCACCTACTAGTGCCTGGTCCTCAATGCGGAAATAACGATAGTTGCCTTCCCAACCATCGAATCCTTTTCCGTCGAAAAGGATCTGCCAGGCATCCTCATCGGAGTATGAGCCAAGGCAATGCAAGGCCAGGAAGATCAGTGACAGCAGCCAGGTCTTGGTTGAATGGTTGGGTGTATTCATGGACTTCGGGTCTGGACAAGAAGAATCCTATCATGATCCACTAGACATTGACAATGGCTCCAAAAATGAATCCAGGCGAACCTAAACCAGAAACTACCGATAAGAGATCTGGAGCAAATCCGGTCAAGGCGGTTGAACGTCTTTACCCTTTTGCGCGGCGTTCGCGCATCGTTATGGTGGGGGAGCAATCACTGCACGCCTGCAGAAAAAAACTGGCTTTCCTCATGGTTTCCTTAGACATCCCACCCGCTAGGCTGGAAAGCATTCGTAAACGGTTTGCTCCTTTGCCGGTCTTCAATCGCCATTCGGTTGAGGAGTTCGAGATCCATTTTGGGTTCCGAAACACCAAGGTAGCCGGGTTTAAAAAAAGTGCCCTGGCTACTTCCATGCTGCGAGAGTTGAAGCAGTCACCAAACTGAGTCGAACCAAACCGCATCCCTAAAAAGCCTGCTCTCATCCTGTTCTCATACCATGGAACGTATTGCTGCCACTTATCATATCGAGACACCTTATGCTCCTGAGCAAGTAGGACTCATCATGGCTGGAGAGCAATCAACCGGAACATTTGTGAGTGTTCCCGGAGAAACCGATGCCCTCAAGCAATCACATGGAGCGCGCCTCGAAAAAATCGTGCCAATTGACGATAGCCAAGGGCCTTCTTTACCAAGTCCAAAAATTGAGGGAGAGCGCTTTCAACGGGCTAAGATCGTGCTTTCATGGCCGGTAGAGAATATGGGCCACAATTTGATGGCATTGATCAGCACCCTGCAGGGAAACCTCTATGAGCTGAGACAGCTGACGGGTATCAAACTCATGGATATCCACCTCCCAGCTGGATTTACTAAGGCATTTTCAGGCCCTACTTTTGGCGCCATTGGATCAAGGCGCAGGATGGGTGTCGCTCATGGACCCATGATCGGGACAATCATCAAACCCAGTGTGGGTTTAAGTCCAACTCAAACTGCTGAGCAGGTCAGGCAACTCATCGATGCGGGTATCGACTTCATCAAGGATGATGAGCTAACGGTTAACCCTCCCCATGCGCCCCTGGTAGATCGGGTTGAGGCAGTGATGGCTGTCATTAACCAACATGCCGATCGGGTTGGCAGGAAAATCATGTATGCCTTTCACATCAGTGATGAGCTGGATGCCATGAAAAGGCATTACGAATGTCTGATTCATGCGGGAGCATCCTGTGCCATGCTTTCGGTCAACAGCCTTGGACCCTGTGCAACCAAGGCTATCTGCGACCTAGGTGAACTACCTATTCATGGCCATCGCAATGGCTGGGGTATGCTCAACCGCCACCCATGGTTGGGAATAGCTTTTCCTGCCTACCAAGTGCTGTGGCGCCTGGCTGGTGTGGATCAGCTTCATGTCAATGGGTTGAGCAATAAATTTTGGGAAGAGGATGCCTCAGTGGTGGCATCAATGCGTGCCTGTGCCAGCTCAGTGATACGACCCATGTCGCTCGATACCACAGCGCAGCCTCCATCAGCAGCCTCGAACCTAAGGGAAGATGCCATCCTCCCGGTTGTTTCCTCGGGGCAATGGGGGGGGCAGGCCTACGAGACTTTCGCCCAGACCCAGACCACAGATCTTCTCTACCTGGCTGGGGGAGGCATCATGGCTCACCCAAAAGGAGTCGCTGCTGGGGTGCATGCCATCCGTCAATGGTGGCATGCTGCTTGTGAGGGTCTTAACATACCCGAAGCTATCATGCGTTATCCCGAACTTGAGCTTTCCTACAGAACCTTTGGGGCTTCTTCATGAACGCAAAAACATCACTGCTGTTTTATGGTGATGATTTTACCGGCTCAACCGATGCGATGGAACGTCTATGGCTGGGGGGTTGGAGGGCACGCCTTTATCTGCAACCACCCTCATTGAATCAGGTGCAAAACCTAAAGGACCTAGATGCCATCGGCATCGCGGGCTACACCCGGTCCATGCCACCTAGCCAGGCTGCATCCATACTGAGAAGAGTTTTTCGGTGGTGTGAACAACTTCATCCCCGATTTGTTCATTACAAGACATGCTCGACTTTTGATTCCAGCCCAAGCGTGGGTAACATCGCTCGGGTCGTCAGGGAAGGGCGCGAAGTCTTTAGTTGTGGGGTGGTCCCCATCTTGGCTGCTGCCCCTTCTTTAGGTCGATACACAGCTTTTGGGCATCACTTTGCATCCACATCCATCGGCAATAATGATCGAGTCCATCGACTGGATCGCCATCCTGCTGTCTCGGAGCACCCTGTGACTCCGATGAATGAGTCCGATTTAATCCGACATCTTCAATCACAGGGAATGGGAAGCATGTTGAATTTTGATATACGCGACTTGGAGAAGCCTTGGCATAGCTCTTTGCGTGCGTGGCAGCATTACATGAATCAAACCATTGAAGGGCTACTAGTCGATGCTACCCATCCACGGCACCTCAAGCGAATTGGTAAAATATTGCATCACAACGCAAGCCTTTGCAGCAGCACCCAGTTTCTGGTTGGTTCATCGGGTATCAGCGAAGCCATAACCATTCAGACTCCACCCTTTCGGTTAGATGATTCCGATTCACACGTGGCTACTCAATGCTCAAAGGATGATTCTCCCATGTTGACACTCTCCGGGAGTTGTTCGCCTGTTACAGGGGAACAAGTAAGCTTCGCAAAATCCGCAGGCATCAAAGTCATATACCTGGATCCGTTTTGCCTTCTGGATACCACAGATCACCCAAACCAATGCAGACGTCTCATCAACCAGGCTGCAATGATTCTTAAACAAGGACATCATCTTATTGTCCATACCAATCAAGGTGGTCCGAACCAAACACTCAATCCAGAGATTGCCGCACAACTGAGTCGGGCGATTGGTCGATGTTTTGCGAAGGTAGCCTCCACGCTGTTTCAACGTCTTGGTTTGAATCGCCTTTGTCTGGCGGGGGGTGATACCTCAAGCCACACTGCCAAAGCCATGAGGCTTGAAGCATTGGAGGTAGCGGCACCCCTCATGACTGGTGCTCCCATCTGCCGCATGGTTTCCAATAGAAATCATTTTCTTAATAAGATGATCGTTTTTAAAGGGGGGCAGGTTGGCGAGGTTTCCTGCCTGGTTGACATGATGCGCGATGGTCTGTTTGTCGGAAAAGTTCGTTGCACATGACAGGGCAAAAAAATTGAGTTGAAAGTGTTCAGTCCATACGATTTGGCCAGCCTCAACATTTAACATTGAAAACCATGCATCAATCCAAATTGCCACCAGGCCCAATGAGTCAGGCATCCAATCGCCCCATAAAAACCCTTGGGCTGATTCACACTTCAGCTACCTTGATCCCAGTCTTCAATGAGTTATGCAAAAGCTATCTTCCTGAGGTACGTTGCTTCAATCTGGTCGACGATGCTCTGGTGGGCGATATCATGCGAGCTGGATCCATTCAACCTGGCATCCGTCGCAGGGTGGCAAGTTACCTAATGGCGGGCGAACAAGCAGGTGCCGACCAGCTGTTGGTGACCTGTTCCTCCATTGGCCCGGCAGTTGAGTGGGCATCCTCTTCAGTGAGTGTTCCAGTGATGCGTGTGGACCAACCCATGGCGGACCAAGCTATTGGAATCGGGCATCAAATCGGAGTCGTAGCCACGCTGCCTACAACCCTGAACCCAACCCTTGATCTTATTGAACGACGATCAGCCAGAGTTGGCGCACAAACAAAAGTAAGAGACGTCTTGGTGGAGGGTGCCTTTGACGCCCTGATGGCGCAAGACCCCGAACTTCACGATAGACTGGTTGGCGAAGCCCTGATTCAACTCTCCAAACAGGTAGATGTGATCGTCCTTGCCCAGGCTTCGATGGCTCGAGTCATTCCCTCCATCAAAGGGACCATTGCCACCACTCCAATTCTGTCGAGTCCCGAAACCGCCATTAGATTTTTAGCCGAATCGAGTCACTGCTCTGTAATGCAATGAGGGATGCATGACCACCTTGATCTTGAAAGGGATTTTTCTTGCTGGCCTGTTTGTGATCACAATCGCCCTAGGCCGCAAACGATACTTGAAGGGCTTGCAATTCACTTGCTGGATCCTTTGCGGTATTACCGCCGGTCTGTGCTTTCCTGAATACCTGCTTCAGTGGGGTCCGATTAATTTACGAGACAAAGCACTACTTCTGTTCATTGTTCAAGCAGTGATGTTTGGCATGGGTACGCAATTGCGGCTTGGTGACTTCGCTGGTCTGAAGAGGATGCGTTTTGCTGTGGCCATAGGCATGTTAGGCCAGTTCACCATCATGCCCCTGATGGGTTTTGCTTTGACACATCTTTTTCAATTTGAGCCGGAAATAGCTGCTGGACTGATCCTCATGGGATCTTGCAGCTCCGGTCTAGCCAGTAACGTCATGGCCTACCTCGCAGGGGCCAACTTGGCTCTCTCTATCACCATGACAGCGTGTGCTACCTTACTGGCCCCAATCATGACACCGCTTTGGATGAAATTGTTGGCCGGCGAGCTTATTACCGTGGATGCATGGGGTATGATGCAGCAGATCATCAGCATTGTCCTCATACCTATCAGTGCTGCGCTTTGGCCTGAAGCCTGGAAAAACGCAGGCAAGTCAGGAAAATACCTGCTACGACTTTGTGCCACTTCAGGGTTCATATGGCATTTCGCCTCGGCGTGCCTGCCTGCTTGGCACTCACTGATCCTTGGGTACTGGGGGATCAAGCTCATTGGATCATTGTTGGGGGCATGCCTGATGGGTTCTGTCTATCATTGGACCATCCGTCAGTTACCCACCCTCAAAGAGTGGATGCCGTCTATTTCCATGTTTGGCATCCTCTATTTCACAGTGGTCACAACGGCTGCTGGTCAGAAACAACTCCTGCAGATCGGTCACTGGTTACTCTTAGCAGCCATCCTGCACAACCTCGCCGGCTATGTTTTTGGCTATGGCCTGGGTCGAGCATGCCGACTGGATGAAGCTTCCTCCAGGGCCATAGCCTTCGAGGTTGCCATGCAAAACGGTGGCATGGCATCTGGACTTGCTGGGGGGATGGGAAAATTAGCCACGGTCGGACTTGCAGCAGCGATCTTTAGTCCTTGGATGAACATCAGTGGATCTATTCTGGCCTATTTCTGGAGTTATTCCGGCACCGCACAGAAACATTCCAAGGATGCATGCGATGATGCCCTAAGCTGAGTTTCATTCTGGATTGGCACTCGCCTTATCGCCAATGCAATCGATGATCCAAGCGCTGACGCTGTTCGTAAGGGAGTTCCGGTAAATCGGTCAGGGTTGGGGAGTCGGTCTCATCAAGGGTCTTGATGGCCAGCCGCTTGAACTCACTCCAACGATCCCAGCCTAGATCGGGTGCATGGATTACCTGACGAAGGAGACTTCGCCATTCAATGATGATACGATCAATATCGCCCGCACCCAGAAAATCAGTGACCCAACGGTGTTTGTTCAGTTTACTTTCGTGAATGTCCATGACCACTGATTCCGCCCCAAAGCCATATTGAGTCGGGACACCATTTTCAAGATACCCAGGTACATTTTGATAACCAAAAGCCTGGTGGCACACCATGGCGAGCCGGCCACCCCAACGGTGTTCGTCGCGGCTGAAACGATGGCCTGCATGCAGGTTGGCCATATCGTAGATGAGTTCCTCTAAAGGGTAATCCGTTGCTTCGAGAGCTGCCGCCACGGCAAGACCATCACCATGTGAAAAGAAACTAACAAGACGCCCCCTCAAGGTGGGGTGACCGTCTGGTTCTATGAGTTTGAGTCTTCTCCAAATCATCGCCGTCCCAGTTTTGGCTGTTAGTTTTCGACACATCTCAACCAACGAGCATGACTGGCAAGCCGAAGGAGAAACCCGTCGTACAACCGGAGCCCAAAGAGGGACACCATGGCGATCAACACATACATTCAATAACTGCTTTCCCAGATTGAGATACACCTCAACTTGACGCTTTCGCTCAACAAAACGGACGATCTCCTTTCCCTTTTGACGCAATTTTTTGTGAATCAGGGGCTTGATTGATTTTTCAAGCACGCCATCAGAGATTTGCCTACCTCGCCAATGAATGAGGCGCCTAACCCATTTGGCCAGGATTAACTGACCTGAGGCCAGACGTTCAGCAATCAACATTGATTTCCCATAGATCTTCCACCGACCCTTGTCATCCAAGACACAGATCTTGCCTTCACCCAACCGCTCTACGGCCGATTCAATCGTCATCAGTGGACGCAGATGATCCACTTGCCATGAAGCATGGGACTTGGGCGTGGTTTTGATGCCCCAACCCGCAATCAATTCACCTGATGGATCTCGATAGACAGGGGCTAGAATTTGCTCCAAGGGTATTTCCTGCATGACTGGGTCTGCTTCCCAATCTGATTCACTATTGAGGATTTCGCGGACTTTCCGTCGAACGTAGCGCGCCCTCTCGGCATCGGTATCGAAGCCGCAGGGCATTCCTGGATGTTGCATGGCACTCTCCACACCAAGAAAAATGGGCTTACTGGTAAAGAGGCGCTGCTGAACACTGACGGCCCGCTCGAAAGGCCGTTGCTTTCGCTCCGCTGCCACCTGCATGATACCCAGGAGGGCACCCCAATCCACCATCTCACTTCGGGCCAGACGGGCTGGGTGAGCTTCACGCAGGCGTGCTCCGCCAGCACCAGCTAAGACATACCCGACTTCATCGATTCCTCGACGGCCTGCACGGCCAAACATCTGGAGCATTTCGTCGGGTTGTATTGGGAACTCTTGGTAGTCTCGTCGATATGAATCCGCTGCGAGTGCCACACTACGGAGGGAAAAATTTATTCCTGAAGCCAATCCCATGGTGGCAATCACAACCCGTAGTTGACCTGCCTTGGCAAGCGGCTCAATCACCCCAGCCCTGGCGGCGTAGCTCAGACCACTATGGTGGTAGGCAACACGACGACTGAGCATCCTTACCAGACGGTCTCCAAGCAGCCTCTTTTGATCGTCAGTCAGGCAAAGCGGGGGAGGGGGAGGCAGCTCCATGGCTAACTCCATCGCAAGTTTTTCTGCAGCTTTGCGCCGAGGTGCAAAAAGCAGGACGGGGCCTAATCCTTCCGCAAGACTGTTGGCAACAAATTTACCCCAATAGGATCGAATGGTTTTAGGAAGCGTGTGCCCCAATCGCATTGGGGATAGCTCTTCCAAAGGAACTGGACGAATATGATGCTCGACCAGGCGAACTCGGCGGCCAAGGCGCTCAAGCCAATCGACGACCTGTCTCGGATTGGCCACACTGCCACTGAGAAGGAGCAATTGCGTGCCGGCAGGCGCCATGGCCATGGCGATCTCGTAGTTGAGCCCACGATCCTTATCACCAAGCATTTGATATTCATCCACCACTAGTAAGGCGGGACCCTCTCCCTGGATCAAACGACTTTTCTGCGTCTCCAGAGTTGCCACCAATACCGGAGCATCTAAATTTTCGGACAAATCACCGGTAGATATACCCACATCCCAACCTCTGGCACGCCATTCAGCCAGCTTATCATTGGCAAGGGCTCGAGTGGGGACAGTGTATATAGCCTGCTGCTGGCGCTTGCGCGCTTGCTCAGCCCAAAGTTCAAAAATCAAAGTCTTACCAGCCCCGGTCGGTGCATGAAGGACGACATCCATCCCATCACGAAGTGAATTGACCGCTTCCTGCTGCCACAGGTCAGGAAGCCTCATTTGATTGAGGGCAAGCTGCGACTCTAGCTGCTGAGCCATGACAGACTCGTTGCGCCAACCGGACTTTCCGCCCTTGGATTGTGAATGTGCCATCGCCAATCTGTTTCAGGAACTATAGCAAAATAGAGTGCATGCAACATAGTCTATGATCCAGGCAAAGATAGCCCCGTTCCCTGGGTAAGGGCGGTATCCGCAGCCGGGTCGCATCTAAGTGCGTCAAGTTAGAGTCACTCGCCTCATGGGGCAAGTGGGTTTGTTGAGCTATGCTTCAACCACTCACTTGCATAATGTCCGTGGCCATTCCATGTTAGGCACATGCAATCGTCTGATGATCCTAAACCGAAGATGCGGGTACTGGTGGGCATGACTGGTGCCAGCGGGGCCCTGTATGCCAAAAGGCTATTGCAACAACTTGCTACCTTATCAGTGGAAACCCACCTGATCATGAGTCCATACGCCAAGCAGGTGGTGGATGCGGAACTACCTGATGGCCTTGAACTACCTCAAGGGGTTGTGAACCATCAGGTCAAGTCCATGCAGATCCCCTTTGCCAGTGGATCCAATCCCCCCGACGCCATGGTTATCGTACCCTGTAGCATGGGCTCCATGGCGAGGATAGCTCATGGCACTAGCGAAGATGCAATGCTCCGTTGTGCTGATGTCGTCCTCAAAGAGCGCCGTCAGTTGTTATTGGTTGTTCGAGAGACACCCCTGAATCTAATCCAACTCCGCAACATGGTAGCCATCACTGAAGCAGGAGGAACCATCATGCCAGCGAGCCCGCATTTCTACAATCAGCCTGATGGTTTGAATGCCTTGGCCGATACTGTGGTGGCACGCATTTTAGACCACATTGGCTTGGACCATGACTTGGGCGTGCGTTGGGCACAAGAATCCTGAACCGCTCTGGGTTCAGTGATCCCATTGCTCAAGGCTGTCCGACCGAAAGCATGAACTCAATGTTGGAATTGGTCTTCTTGAGCTTATTGAGCAGCAGCTCCATAGCCTCGATCGAGGGCACACCAGTCAGAGCCTTTCGGAGCAGGACTACTTTGCTGTACTCATCAGGATGGTAGAGCAATTCTTCTTTCCTAGTGCCACTATGCTCGACGTTAATGGATGGAAAAATGCGTCGATCGACAAGCCCTCTGTCGAGGTGAGCTTCCATGTTTCCAGTCCCTTTGAATTCCTCGAAGATCACCTCGTCCATCCTGGATCCGGTGTCGACCAGCGCGGTAGCAATGATGGTCAACGAACCACCTTCCTCGATGTTGCGCGCAGCCCCAAAGAAGCGTTTGGGCTTGTGCAGCGCATTGGCATCAACACCCCCAGATAGGATTTTCCCAGAATGGGGTTGCACCGTGTTATAGGCCCTGGCCAGGCGGGTTATGGAGTCGAGCAAAATCACCACATCTTTTTTGTGCTCAACCATGCGTTTGGCTTTTTCAATGACCATTTCCGCTACCTGAATGTGTCGTTCAGGTGGTTCATCAAAGGTTGAACTGATCACTTCGGCTTTTTTGCATGTGCGCTCCATGTCAGTGACTTCTTCAGGGCGCTCATCGATGAGTAGGATAAACAAATAAACCTCGGGGTTATTCTTGAGGATGGCATTGGCAACATTCTGCATGAGCACCGTTTTACCTGTCCTCGGTGGCGCCACGATCAAGCCGCGGGAACCTTTTCCAATGGGGCAAACTAGGTCCAAAACCCTGGTGGAAAACTCAGTGGGGTCATTTTCCAGTAACAAACGTTCCTCAGGAAATAGGGGTGTCAGGTTATCGAAATGAATCTTATCCTTGGCTTTTTCTGGATCTTCCTTGTCGACAGCCTCAACTCGGAGCAGCGCAAAGAAACGTTCTTTCTCTTTGGGAGGACGGGTTTGTCCTGCGACAATATCGCCGGTCTGAAGATCAAATCGCCGAATTTGCGATGGAGAAACGTAAATATCTTCAGGGCAGGAAAGGTAATTGTAGCTACGCGAACGTAGGAAGCCGAAACCTTCAGGTAGGATTTCCAGGACCCCCTCTGCAAACATCACACCACTCCGCTCAGCGTTTTGCTGTAGGATTTGAAGAATCAGTTCATGTTTCTTCATGGTGCCGAAATTTTCAATTTCGAGCTCCTTGGCCATCCCGTTGAGCTCCACCATGGACATGGCCTGCAGTTGACTGATGTGGATCGTTCGCGCTGTCTTGTCCTTGCCACGACCTTTGCGGGAAACCGAGTTACCCTCTTCGTCGCTCTGAGCTAACTCTTGTGAAGGCTCAGCGCCATTATCTGCGCTGGGATTTCCTTCTTCGGCCCGATCGGGCTGGGCGTCGATTGATGCTGGCTGGTCACCGGAGTCGGAGGCAACCTCCTCGGTATCAGGGACAGCGGTTTCCGCAGGCTCTTGCTTAGCCTCCTTTTTGCGCGTTGTGCGCTTTCGCGAGGCAGGAGATACTTGGTCAGCTTCGACAGAAGCAAGGTCAGAGGGTTCTTCAATCGAGGCGGTAGCCTTCTTTCGGGAAGAGCTCTTTTTGGCTGTAGCTTTTGGCATATCTAGGATGTGAAATAAATGTCCTCTCCCAGGCTAGTAGGATGATTTTCCGCCAATCAGGAGAAACTTAAATCAAGAGGGACTTAAGGAAACTCGATCTGATAGGCATCCCGAGCTTTGCTAGGCCCTCTGAGACGATCCAAGGTTGTTAAAATTGAATCAACCAGATCATCAAGGGATAGCACTCGAATCAACCAATGACAGCTGTTCCAATACGACGTTGAGGAAAGTGTCAGCAGGGAGAGAGCTCAGTAAGGCAAGGGATATCTTGCAGTTAGCTCATTGACACGCTGCCGAACTGCTCGAGCCACGTCAACCTTATTTATGTTCAAAATCACCTCTGATATCATGTCGGCAATTTGCTGCATGTCACCCTCGTTCATACCTCGAGTGGTCACAGCGGGTGTGCCGATGCGGATGCCACTTGCTTGAAAGGGTGATCTCGTCTCAAAGGGGATGGTATTTTTATTGACCGTGATACCAGCTTCATCCAACGCATGTTGACATTGTTTACCGGTCAAATCCCGCCTACCGACATCAACGAGCATGAGGTGGTTTTCGGTGCCACCACTGACAAGACGGAATCCATTGGCATTGAGCCCCTCAGCAAGAGCCGCGGCATTGCGTACGACCTGCTGCTGATAAGCACGAAATGACGGTTGAAGGGCCTCTTCAAAACAAACAGCCTTAGCGGCAATCACATGCATGAGTGGGCCTCCCTGTATGCCGGGAAATGCTTGAGAATCAATCTGCTTGGCAAACTCTTCCTCGCAAAGGATCAATCCCCCCCTCGGACCACGAAGGGTTTTGTGGGTCGTGGTGGTCACAAAATGAGCGTGCCCTACCGGACTAGGATGAACCCCACTAGCTACCAGGCCGGCGATATGAGCAATATCTGCCAGCATGTAAGCACCCACTTCACGTGCTATGGCTCCCATTCGAGCGAAATCGATGATACGGGGGTAGGCGCTTGCACCAACAGTGATCATTTTGGGACGGTGTTCCCGAGCTAATGCTTCGAGTTGGTCGTAGTCGATCCGTTCGTCCTGTTCACTCACGCCGTAGTGCACCACATCAAAGAACTTGCCTGAAAAATTGGCCTTGTTGCCATGCGTCAGGTGCCCGCCATGGCTTAGATCCATGGTCAAAATCTTGTCTCCTGGTTGAAGCACCGAGAAGTAAACCGCCATATTAGCGCCTGATCCCGAGTGAGGTTGCACGTTGGCATGCGGCGCTCCAAAAAGAGACTTGGCTCGTTCAATGGCCAGTGTCTCAGCCTCATCCACGAACTCACATCCACCATACCAGCGTTTTTGAGGATAACCCTCGGCGTATTTGTTGGTCAGGACCGAGCCCTGCACTTCCATGACCGCCGGGCTGGTAAAGTTTTCACTGGCGATGAGCTCAATATTTTGCTGCTGACGCTGCTTTTCCTGTTCAATGATTTTAGCGATGGCGGGATCAACCGCCTGCACTGTTTGCTTTTGATTCAGTTCCATGGCTGTAATTTTATCGACTCGACGCTGGTGGCGACTACCTCCCGGTGTTGCTGCCAAAAATGCTTCCACGCATTCCTGAAGCGACGAAGGCTCCCTATGATTGGCTCCTAAGCAGAGAACATTGGCATGATTATGCTCTCGACACAACTTGGCTGTGGTGGTGTCAGCGACAAGCGCAGCACGAATGCCTGGGACCTTGTTCGCTGCGATGGACATCCCGACTCCTGAAGCACAAATCAGGATACCAAAATCAGCACGCCCCTGAGCGACTGCCCTTGAAACCGCCAAAGCATAGTCAGGGTAATCTGTCGAATCCTGACTGAGTGTCCCTAGATCGGTGACCTGATGGCCTGACTGGAGGCAGGCCTGGAGGATATGCTTCTTAGCATTCCAACCAGCATGATCACTGCCAATGGCCAAGCGCAGGCTGGGGGAGCTTGCTTTGGATTGCTTGAGCATGTGTTGATGCATGGCATCAATCCCCTGAATGATTTCATCACGGCAGGCCCGATAAACGTGCAAGTTACCTCCTATGGGGTCAGAAATTTGCATTTGATACCGGTCCATGTCCTCAACATGGGCCCTGACCAGAAAAGTTTTCTCGGCAGCCCGTGGGAACATTTCTATGACTGCATTCACATGGCCCTGAGTCATACCATAGATGGCATCCGAACTCGCAACCAGATCGGCATCAATCATCTGGCTTCGCTGAGCCTGAATGGAAATTTGTTTTTCAGCCATTGCCTCCACGGCATGTTGACTGGGGGGTTGACCGGACAAGGCGCCGATCCCCGCTGATTGAACGGTAATCTCCCCCAGCTTCCCATCTTGGAGAAGATGCCGTAAATATCCCTCCGCCATAGGGCTGCGGCAAATATTCCCAGTGCACACGAAAAGAATCTGTCTCATGATAGCCGTATCGTGGATGAGGTAATGGGTCTGTTCATGGGGTTGTCAGTGAGCCTATCGTGAGACGCATCATTTAGTTTGGGGTGCCAGGATGGACCAGCCTTTCAGGATATCAATTCCCCTAGCGAGAATGGGATCTCGAATGACAGGCTCTTGAGCCAAAGCATTAGCATCCACTTCGGGTTTTGACTCGGTGTCTCCCTGACGCTCACGCTGGCGTCTCATCAATTCGGCCTCGTTAAGCCGGTCTGAATCAGCTGTTGAACCTGATTGTGAGGGATTCCAGTAGGGATTATCAAACCAGGCAGCCTGGTCTGAGTCTGAAACATTGACCAAAATATCAGGAGCACAACCGCCTTCAAGCAAAGGATGGTCGGCTTGATCGGTGACAGCCTTGGTAGACAGTTTGAGAACCTGTCCCGTGCTTAGGTTGAAGGACTGACTGATAAGGGTTCGCCCAGCAGTTTTTTTCCCTACCAGCACGCATTTTCCAGCCTTTTGCATCAGATAGGCAAATACCTCAGCCCCACCTCGAGTGGCTTGATTGATTAACATGACCACAGGCAATCCAACCCCCGATGCGTCTGGGTCAATACCAACAAGGCCCCACCCAAAATCGGGCAGAGTCATAGGCTCATCGATGAAAAGTCGCATCAGTTCCGAAAGCGCTCGGTAGTCGTCATCTTGGCAATAACGCAAATCCACAATGAGACCAGATGGAGTAGGGGAGGGGCTATCGCGAAAGGCGGTGATGATTTCCTCGCTCGAGCCCTTGGCTAGGCGGTGGAACCTCAAATAAAGTAAGTTTTGCTCTAGCCATTCCTTTCGAGAAAGCGATGAGGAAGGCTGATCGGTATGTTCAGGAGCAGGGGAAAGTTCGACCCGGTCCTGAAATTCGGTCAGGATTCCCTGGAGGGCGGCATGGTCGATATCCTGACGGCTAAGATGGGGAAGATTCTCCGCCAGGATGCCCCTAATTTCATCGAGCTTGGGGAGCTCGAGGGTTGAGACGGCTTCTTCCTGCCCTTGAGCCCAATGTTGGCAGGCAACCAAAAGCGTCCAAAGCATGATAAGTCCCGGAAAGAGGCGTATCCGCTGGGTATGGATCATGAAATTCATTTGGGTATGCACAGGATCACCGAGGCCGTCATAAACGACAAGAGGGGGATACGAAATGGTCCTCTGACACCGGGGAGACGGATGGCATCAACACCATTGACAACTAAAGGGCCTTCGCTGCGATGTCACGACGAAAATGACATCCTGTGAAATCGATGGCTTCGACGGCTCGGTAAGCAGCAGCAGTCGCCTCAGTGAGGTTATTCCCCAAAGCGGTCACACCTAGGACTCGCCCGCCACTGGTCACGCATGCTCCGGTATCACTGAGTTGGGTTCCCGCGTGAAAAACTTTCACCCCACTCATTGCTTCCACACCCTTTAACCCTTTAATTTCAATGCCCTTGGGATAGGACTCTGGATACCCGCCTGAGGCCATCACAACGCAGGTAGCTGCTTGGTCTGCCCACTCAAGCGTCTGTCCTTCCAAGCTGCCCGTTGCGCTGGCCATGAGCAAGGAGGGGAGATCATTTTTCAGTCGCATCAAATAAACCTGAGTCTCCGGGTCACCGAACCGAGCATTGAATTCCAGTACTTTGATCCCGTCCGATGTCATCATCAAACCAGGGTAAAGCATCCCTCGGAAATCAATGGACTCAGCCATGCAACCCTTAACCCAGCGGTCGAGGATTTCCTCCTTTACCAAGCGGATCTGATCGGCACTCAAAAATGGAGCCGGTGAGTAGGTGCCCATCCCTCCAGTATTGAGGCCTTGATCGCCGTCGAGTGCACGTTTGTGATCCTGAGAGGTATCAAAAAGCAGGTATCGAGCCCCATCACATAGTGCATGCATGGAAACCTCAATCCCTTCAAGTTTCTCCTGGATAACCACCTGTTTACCAGCCTCACCAAAAGCTTTATCAACCATAACTTGCTTGATAGCCTGCCGTGCTTGCTCCAGGTCCTCAGTGATGAGAACTCCTTTACCCAAAGCCAGGCCATCAGCCTTCACCGCACAGCGACCATGCAGGGAGGCAGCAAAATCCATCGCTTTATCGGCATCATCAAAGACTCCCGACTTTGCCGTCGGAATCCCATATTGATCCATGAATCGCTGCGAAAATGCTTTCGAAGCCTCGAATTGAGCCGCCTTTTGATTCGGCCCCCAAATAGTCAATCCTTGAGCTTGGAATAAGTCGACAATACCAGCGGAAAGGGGATTATCAGGTCCTACCACGACCAGATCTGGTTTTTTTTCCTGCGCCAATGCCAATAAGCCTTCCAGATCTTCGGCTCCTACGGGGCAGTTTTCAACCACTTGACCGGTACGGGTCAGCACCTCCATTGCGGTGCCGGCGTTACCAGGAGCACACCATAATTGAGTGGTGTTTTCAGATTGAGCCAGTTTCCAAACCAGTGCGTGCTCTCTGCCTCCGGAGCCAATAACCAAAATTTTCATGTTGTTGACTTGATTCAATCAAAGCCACCCTGACTCAGAAAGCCTAAATTCCGCAGGTCCTAGAAACAACTCAGGCCCGGAAGCTCAGATCAATCCTTGTGGCCCAGTAACACACACTTCATATTAGCATTTGGATCGACCATGTCCTGTCATAGTGAGAGGTTTCTCAAGGCAAACAAGGCCTTGGTTTTTGCCTCAACAGGCTCGATAATGAAGGTTCGATCAGGCCGGAAAACATGTCTCAAGAGGCTGCCCATTCATCGATCTTATTGCTCGGGATCAACGCAAAATACATCCACGCTTCCTTTGGTCTTAGGTGTATTCAGGCTAACCTTGGTCCGCTCAAGGCCCAGAGCTACCTTCTGGAGAGCGAAATCAACCAACGGCCGGCTGAGATCGTCGAGAAATTATTGGATAGGCAACCCAAAATCATCGGTATTGGCGTCTACATTTGGAATGTGGATGTAGTCAAATCCGTGGTCGGGATTCTGAAGGCTGTTTCACCTCAGACACACATCATCCTGGGGGGGCCTGAAGTGAGCTTTGAAATGGATCAGCAAACCTGGCTAAAAACCGCAGATCATGTGGTCACAGGGGAAGGGGAGGTAGCTTTTCGAGACCTTTGTGAGCGTATCCTGAGCCCAGCAAACTCCGAGCCCCTCCCGTGGATGATACCAGGGGGACTCCCTGACTTGGCACAGTTAGAATGGGCTTATCCACTTTATTTGGATGAAGATCTAGCCCAACGCGTGGTTTATGTTGAAGCTTCAAGGGGGTGTCCGTTTACTTGCGAATTTTGTCTCTCATCGCTGGATACGCCAGTCAGGGGTTTTAATACCAATGCTTTCCTTGATCAAATGCAGCTTTTATTGGATCGGGGCCTCAAGCATTTCAAATTCGTCGATCGCACCTTCAATCTAAATCTACGGACAAGTCAATCGATTCTGGATTTTTTTCTGGAGCGTATGAAACCAGGCTTATTCCTGCACTTCGAGATGATTCCAGACCGTCTCCCTGGGGCTCTCAGGGAGCGAATCGCTCAATTCCCAGCAGGAAGCCTTCAGCTGGAAATAGGCATTCAGACCCTTAATCCAGTGGTTTCAGACCTAATCAGTCGCCGACAAAATGTCAATAAATTGTGCGAAAACCTGCACTATCTCCGAACATCCACCCACGCCCATTTGCATGTGGATTTGATTGCAGGATTACCCGGGGAAGATCTCATGAGTTTTGGGAAAGGTTTTAATCAGGTGTTGGGCTTGGATCCTCAAGAAATTCAGATCGGTATCCTTAAAAGACTGAGAGGAACCCCCATTACAAGGCATGATCGGACTCATGGCATGATTTATGATCAGCAAGCACCTTATGAAGTGCTCAAGACAGCTGACATGACTTACATGGCACTCCAACGGGTCAAAAGGTTGGCCCGATACTGGGACTTGGTCGCCAATAGCGGTAATTTCACGCAAACTGTCCGCTACCTATGTCACGATAGATCCAATCCTTTCGAAGCTTTCCTGTCTTTTAGTGATTGGCTCTTTCAGCACACTGGCCAGCGGCACGGCATGGCTTTGACACGTCTTTTAAACCATATCTGGTTCTACCTCACGGAGGTTCAAGGCATGAATCCAGCTGTCATCGCGGACTCGCTATGGGCAGATTATCGAGCTGGCGGGAGAAGTGATATACCCATCTGTTTGCGAGATCACATCAGGATTACCAAGAAAGACCAATCCGCAGCAAAAGGATCTGAAGGCAAGAATCCGCTGAAAGAAGCGAATCAAACTAAGGGCTACAAAGTTCAGGAAAGGGATTCTTCGAGGTTACAGGCCAACCGCCGACAAAGCCGACATGACCGCAAATCGCACCCGTAATACGCCTCAACTAACGGATTCCTCAAGGATCACAGGCTCAAGCAAAAGCCCCTGCTCAATTTTCGCACAATATTTGTTATGTCTAGTTCGTCACTGCCGGCATCTTAGTGGTAGTATTGGGATGTGTGGATGAGAATTATGCATGAGTTCT
>Ga0181565_10001415_pt1 | contig 18316 bp, 16 predicted proteins | sample 101ome_16_FD_129661 | JGI IMG/M metagenome (GOLD analysis project Ga0181565, IMG submission 129661) | Coastal salt marsh microbial communities from the Groves Creek Marsh, Skidaway Island, Georgia - 101401AT metaG (megahit assembly) | ecosystem: Environmental > Aquatic > Marine > Intertidal... | reverse complement strand
TAATGGGCGATCAGGCTAATTTTCTGGGCTCGCTCGATCGAGCCGCACGATTTTTAAGACAACATTCACCCGAAGATGACTTACGTGCGACGAGTATTACCGAGGCGCTTGCAGCACTGGCGCTTGTCGACGTAGCGCCCGATCTTCCAGATTTATCTGAGACCTTGCGCGCCTTTCGTGACGAGCCACGAGTCACTCCCGATCCCGTAGTTCAGAGTGTAGGGGGGGAGGTTCAGTAATGCGGTGGCAGGTGTGGTTAATCCTCGGTGGTTTGGCCGCCGGTGTTGCACTTGTCTCGTTGCTTGCATTCGACGCAGGCTACGTCCTTGTACAGTTTGGTAGCTATCGGCTAGAGACGACGCTGGTGGCGGCAGGTATCGCGCTACTCCTGCTCTTGTGGATACTGCGGGTTTGCTATCGTCTTCTATCTGCCATCCTCGGACTTGGGCCAGGTTTCGGACGTTGGCTGGAAAAAAGGCGAGAAGACAAGGCGTCGGCTCTGTTGCGAGAAACCTTGCTCGCCATGTTCAACGAACAGACAGAGACAGTGGTGCAGCGACTACCAAAGCTGGTGAAGGCCGATCTGTTCTCACAGGCTGAGCAAGCCAAGACTGCTTCCTGGGTGTTGAGAAGACAGCTGGATGCAGCGACGAAACCCGATCAGTTAAAGCGGATCTGGCGTGAGGCTCAAACTGCACTCAAGCAGGAGTCAGAAATGAGCGCACATTATGCTAGCCAGCTGTGTCGTTTGGGCTGCTTAAAAGACGCTGAACTGGAATTGCAGGCACTTTCAAAGCGCGGCTGGACAGTCGGCGCGACTCACGCCTTAGCACACATTAACTTGGAAGATGCGCCTACGATGGTGACAGCCTTATCCGCGTTGTCAGGCAATCGAACTGCGAAAGACGTCGCTACGGGTCTGGTGGTTGCCAAAGCACAACTTCTACCGAAAATTGAAGCGCAAAATGCGCTCATTGAGCAGTACCGGAAACACCCCATACCGTCTCTACTGACAGCACTGGGAACTCTTGAGGTCAAAAAAACCTAGCGTTTACGCCCCGGCAGGTGAATACCTAGCGAGTCCCAGAGCGAATCCACCCGCTCTTGTACGGATGCGTCCATCTGAATTGAGGTGCCCCATTCCCGGTCGGTCTCACCTTCCCATTTGTTGGTTGCATCCATACCCACTTTGGAACCGAGACCTGCGACGGGAGACGCGAAATCGAGATAATCGATGGGCGTATTATCGATGAAGACGGAATCACGGCGAGGATCCATGCGGGTTGTCATAGCCCAGATGACATCCTCCCAGCTTCGAACATCGACATCCTCATCGGTGATGATGATGAACTTGGTATACATGAACTGCCGAAGAAAGCTCCAGATACCCAACATGATTCGCTTCGCATGGCCCGGATACTCCTTGCGTATGCTGACCACAGCCATTCGGTAGGAACAGCCCTCAGGCGGAAGGTAAAAATCAACGATCTCCGGGAACTGTTTCTGTAGCAACGGAACAAACACCTCATTCAACGCAACACCTAAGATGGCGGGCTCATCGGGTGGCCTACCCGTGTAGGTACTGTGATAGATGGGGTTTTTGCGCGTTGTCATTGTCTCCACGGTAAAGACCGGGAAACGCTCCACTTCATTGTAATAGCCAGTGTGATCGCCGAAAGGTCCCTCGTCTGCCATCTCGTTTGGGTCGATATAGCCCTCCAAAATAATTTCGGAGTGCGCTGGAACGAGTAACTCGTTTTCCTTACAGCGAGGCGTTAGGCAGTTCGCTAATTCCGTCTTCCCCCCACGCAGTAAGCCTGCAAACGCATATTCGGAAAGGGCATCGGGGACGGGTGTTACGGCTCCGAGGGTTGTTGCTGGATCAGCACCGAGTGCGATGGCGACGGGGTAGGGCTCGCCTGGCCTCTTTAATGTCCAGTCGCGAAAGTCCAGCGCACCGCCGCGATGCGACAACCATCGCATTATGAGTTTATTGGGCCCCAGCAGCTGCATGCGGTAGATGCCGAGGTTCATGCGGGGTTTCTCTGGACCTCGGGTGATGACTAAGGGCCACGTTACCAGGGGCCCAACGTCACCTGGCCAGCAGGTTTGAATCGGCAAGGTCGTAAGATCAATGTCATCACCTGTCAGAACAACGTCCTGGCATGGCGGCCGACTTATTGTCTTAGGACCCATATTGAGTACTTTTTTGAGCAGCGGCGCCTTGTCTATCAGGTCACGCATGCCTTTGGGTGGGTCGGGCTGCCGGAGATAAGCCAGTAATTCACCGATTTCACGCAGAGCCTCAGTAGAGTCCGCGCCCATACCCAGAGCGACACGTTTCTCGGTACCGAACAAATTTGCCAGTACCGGTGTGCTGTAGCCTTTAGGATTTTCAAATAGCAAAGCGGGGCCGCCGCCGCGGAGTGTGCGGTCGGCAATTTCGGTCATCTCAAGATTAGGATCTATTTCCTCTTTGATTCTCACCAGGTCGCCATTGGCTTCCAAGGTATCGAGGAATTCACGAAGGTCCCGAAATTTCATAGGTTCGTTCTTTTTCTAACAGACAGCACGAGCATGCCACAGTTAACGGTGAAGGGTGCATCCACGTCTTGCTATTGACGTGGATACTCCATTACCGGCCCGTAATACCCGATTACTTTCGCTTCATTGAGCGGAAGAATTCGTCGTTAGACTTGGTGTCTTTTAGTTTGTCTAAGAGGAATTCGATTGCCGGGAGGTCTTCCATTCCGTGTAGAAGCTTTCGAAGAATCCACATGCGCTGCAACTCGTCTTCACCGGTCAAGAGCTCCTCCCGTCGTGTACCGGAGCGTCGGATGTTGATGGCAGGATAGACCCGCTTCTCCGAAATTTTCCGGTCAAGATGGAGTTCCATGTTGCCTGTACCTTTGAACTCTTCGTAGATGACTTCATCCATTTTGGAGCCGGTTTCGGTCAGTGCTGTTGCAATGATGGAGAGGCTTCCACCTTCTTCGATATTTCTTGCTGCGCCAAAAAAGCGCTTTGGGCGCTCCAGCGCGTGAGCATCAACACCACCTGTAAGCACCTTACCGGAGCTAGGCACGACCGTGTTGTAAGCGCGTGCGAGTCGCGTAATAGAGTCGAGAAGAATCACCACATCACGTTTGTGTTCGACCAGCCGCTTCGCTTTTTCGATAACCATGTCGGCTACCTGGACGTGCCGCGAGGGTGGTTCGTCAAAGGTCGATGCAACCACCTCGGCGCCCCGTGCTCCCACGGACCGCTGCATTTCTGTTACCTCTTCCGGACGCTCGTCAATGAGCAGAACAATGATGTAGCACTCGGGGTTATTGCTAATGATCGCTTGCGCGATACTTTGCATCATGATCGTCTTACCCGCTTTCGGGGGAGCGACCAACAGGCCTCGCTGACCTTTTCCGATGGGCGCGCAGAGATCGATAATCCTGCCCGTGAGGTCCTCGGTAGAGCCATTCCCTTTCTCGAGTGTGCAGCGCTCGTCCGGGAACAACGGTGTCAGGTTCTCGAAGAGAATTTTTGCTTTAGCAGTCTCGGGTGACTCAAAGTTGACTTCACTGACCTTCAGCAGCGCGAAGTAACGCTCGGAGTCCTTTGGCGGACGAATCATGCCGGTCACGGTATCGCCCGTTCTCAGGTTAAAACGTCGAATTTGACTCGGGCTGACATAAATATCATCGGGACCCGCCAGGAAGGAGCTGTCTGCCGACCGCAGAAAACCAAAACCGTCGGATAAGATCTCGAGTACGCCGTCACCGAAAATATCCTCTCCGCTCTTCGCGTGTCTCTTTAGCAGAGAGAAAATAATGTCTTGTTTGCGCGAGCGGGCCATGTTCTCGATGCCCATCTCGGCGGCCCTATCGATCAATTCCTGAGTCGATTTGGTCTTTAATTCGGTCAGGCTCATCGGGTTTTCCGAGGGCACATGCGGCTCCCGTCGATTGCGACGATTCCGGTTTCGCCGATTGCGGCCACCACCTTGGTGCTCACCCTCTTCAGCTGCTTGCGCATTGTCGCCATCGGGGGAGGTTGCCGGATCATCGCCGTCGGCAGAGGATGTCTCCTCCGTCGTCGATGCTCCGCTCCGGTTGAGTTTCAGGGTGCGAGTTGGTTTATCTTCGCTATCGGCTGTTTCTGGATGTTCGGTATCGGGTGTCGCGTCAACGGTTGGCTCGACAGCCTGATCGACAATATTTGTTTCTTCTTCTTGCACGCGGTTGTACCTATGGCGTTGGGAAATGGTGACTTAGTTGCCCGCTAAAAGGGCGCTAAAGGATCTTTTGATGACCCATGGCTAACGCGTTTGCGTGTTGATGAGGCTAAGCGTTGGCTAGGGGAGGTGGGGCGAGATACCGCCCACAACTGAAAGGTAGCACCGCTTTTGCGGTGCGTCTACATGGATGGGTAGAATTTTTTTGGTGCTTTGATAGGTGGTTTACAGGCAACCGTCTACGAACTCTGCCAGCTGCGTCTTTGAAAGTGCGCCAACTTTAGTCTCGACCGCGCTGCCGCCTTTAAAAACAATCAACGTGGGGATGCCGCGAATACCGAACTTACCCGGTAGATCAGGGTTCGCATCTACGTCCACCTTGCACACTTTCAGGCGATCACCGTATTCATTGGCGATTTCTTCTAGAACGGGTGCAATCATCTTGCAGGGTCCGCACCATTCTGCCCAGAAATCAACCAGGACGGGTACGTCTGATGCCAAAACCTCATTTTGAAACTCTGCGTCCGTTACGTGTGTAATGTTATCGCTCATGGTGCCTCCACATGTGTCGCGACATATACTCTCAAAAAATATGTTTGGATGACAGTGTTGAAAGTGAATGACTGCAATCTCTCGTGAATCTTGGTTTGTTTATTTGTTGCAGTGCTCCGACGGCAGTTTTTACACGGGGGTAACGACAGATCTGAGCCGTCGAGTGCGACAGCATAACGGCGAAATTGTGGGAGGAGCGAACTACACCCGTGCGCGTCGGCCAGTTACTTTGGCCTGGCACGAAGCCTGTGAAAACCGCTCTCTTGCCCAGCAACGAGAGCACGCTGTTCGGCGATCTCCCAGACGTGAAAAGCTGCGTTTGGCATCGGAAGCAATGATGACATCCAGTGAATAGAGGTGAGTGAAGGTGAGCACGGACTCAGTAAACGAATTTTGGGATTGGGCCGTAGGTCGATATGAAGACAGGCCCGTGCGGGACGCGCTACTCGAACTTCAGGAAACCGCTGGGCTTATTATTTTAGAAGCGATGTTTCTTGCCTGGCTTGGCCGTCGAGGTCAGGTCATTTCGGGCTCGGAACAACAGCGTATTCGTGAAGCCATTACACCCTGGGTTGAAGGTGTTGTCTTACCCCTGCGCCAGCAGAGGCAAGCGTGGACTGACAACTCGTCAATGATGATAAACCGACGCTATTTACTGGGGCTCGAGTTGGAAGCGGAACGCGCGCTAGCCCAGTTACTCATCAACTCACTGACTATCCTGGACGCTGTAACTGGGAGTCCCTCGGACATAGATCAAAATTTGGTGTTAATTCCGGAGCTGGCAGACGCTGCGAGCCGGGCGGGCGTCACCGACATGCTGGCACGGTAGCCAGTGCAGCCCGACCCGCGTACCATGCGCGGGTATTCTTTTTTACTACCTACACAGGATAACCTGCCATGTTAAATGCGAGTTTTTTCTCGAGATCTGCGTGCAAATCCGTAGCGCTTGTGGCGCTAATGAGTATGGGCTTGGTCGCTTGTGATCAAACTGCGGAGACAACCGAAATGACGTTAGACAGCCAAGAGCAACGTATCAGCTATGGCATTGCCATGAACATGGGTCGACGAATGAAAGCCGAGGGCGTACCCATCGACGCAGACGCGTTTGCGGAGGGACTTCGCGATGCATTGTCAGGTGCGGACGCGAAGATGACTGACGATGAAATTAACGCCGAGATGATCGCTATGCAGGAGCAGATGCAGGCCGAGCAAGAAGCCGAGATGCGGGCGGCGGGAGATGCCAATCTCGAGGCAGGTGTTGCCTATTTAGAGGCCAACGCGAGTGCTGAAGGTGTGGAAACAACAGCCAGCGGTCTTCAATACCGCGTTGTTCGTGAGGGCGCTGGTGCCAAGCCGACCTCCGCTGACTCGGTTGAAGTGCATTACGAAGGTCGTTTGATCAATGGCACTGTCTTTGACAGTAGCTACAGCCGTGGCGAACCCGTCACCTTCGGCGTAACGCAAGTTATCCCAGGATGGACGGAAGCATTGCAGCTGATGAGTGAAGGGGCTGAGTACGAGCTGACGATCCCATCGAACCTCGCCTATGGCGCTGGTGGTGCCGGTGGCGCTATCGGCCCAAATGAAGTGCTGATCTTCAAGGTAGAACTTCTCTCAGTCGTCTCTCAATAAAACCGGCAAGGGCCCCGCGGTAGACCCGAGTGGGCTCACAAGTGCAGTGCTGACTGAATCCGTGGAAAAGTGGCCGATAGCGGCCGCTATTTCAAGGCCTTCAGCGACGGTACTGAGCGTAGAATTCGCGGAGAAACTCATCGAACGACAATTTGTCGTTGATTTCTATCTCACGTTGGCGTCGCAGCGACGCGATTGCCTCGTCCGCTAAACCTGTTTTGATCTGGCTCGGTATGGCGTGGTCTTCAAATGCCTGATTCCACCGGTCAGCGTAATTCCCCATGAGCTCTGAGTAGCTGAGACTTTGTTCCGTAAGCTCTCGCAAAACTCTAGCTGACGGCGTTTCTACGTCCCCCATCAACATGCCCCGTGCCCTAGCAACGGCTTTGCCATGGTGACTGGTTGCGTTAGTGCTATCCAACCATGCGGCTGCCTCTTGCATGGATTCAAGGATAGGCTGCGCGAGCTCATTGCGTGGGATTTCACCGCCATCTCTTGTCAACAGCTGTAGTGATGGATTGCGCCCAAAATTGAGTATGCGTTGTGTGTTGGCGTTATCGATGGTGCGAGTGGCAGCGTCGCACAGTGGGCTTTCCGACAGCACACACGACAGTAGGAAAGTATCGACCAAGGCAATGGTCTCTTCATTGATACCAATGGGTGTGAAAGGATTTATATCGAGACATCGTACTTCGACGTACTCTATGCCCCGCTCTTCAAGCGCGCGTACCGGCGCTTCGCCCGATTGCGTGACACGTTTTGGCCGGATAGCACTGTAAAATTCATTTTCGATTTGCAGTAAGCCATCATTTAGCTGTGAACGCTCACCATCGCGGGTATCAGCGAGTTGTGTATAAGCATCGTGGGGCGTCACGATGGCCTTCGTCAGCGTCTCAATGTAGGTGTGTAACTGGTTGTAGCAAATCTGTAGGCCATCCTGAGCCGAGCTGGTATAGCCTAGGTCGCCCATGCGAAGTGATGTCGCAAACTCACCAAACAGCGTGTGATGGTTAATGCTCTTTAGGTGGCTGGGTGGGTCGCCTCTAACGAAGGATCGACTGAGTGCAGGGGAACTACCTGTCAAAAAGTTGAGTAGCCAGCCATGACTCTGGAAGTTTCGTATCAGCGCCAGATAGCCTTGTGTTCGCCAATCGGTGAGCGAGCAGTCTGGGTTGCCGATAGGTTTGGACGACTCCCAGAAAGCGTCAGGTAGCGAAAAATTGTAGTGAATGCCGGCGATAACCTGCATGGTTCGACCGTACCGAGCACTCAATCCATTTCGGTAAACGCGTTTCATCGTGCCGATGTTGGAGGACCCATAATGGGCGATGGGTATCTCGTTCTCTGGACCGAGTTCCCCGGGCATGCTGGCGCCCCAGATGATCTCGTCGGGAAGTGACTGAGCTGTATAGGCGTGCAGCTGATAGAGCTCGTTTAATGCGCCTTCAGGCGTGTCATGAACGCTGGTAATGAACTCTAGCAGCGCTTCTGAGTAATCCGTGGTGATGGCGTTGTGTGTTAACGCAGAACCCAAAGGTGTGGGATGGGGTTTTTGCGAGAGCGTGTGGTCACTCGTGGACACGCGAAGGCCTTCTTTTTCGATGCCTCTCGTTATTCGCAGAAGGTCAGCCGGGCTACCGTTTGTTATTGCTGTTCTAAATGCCGTAGCCATCATCTTGTAGTACCTTACCAACCACTGGGGTCATGTACGTCGATGCGCTATATCGGATCGCTGTACAACGTCGGACGTGAGTGTACGCTCTATCGGATTGGTTGGTACAGCAGTTCGACCTAACAATAAGAAAGGAGGTCGCATGGAGTTTGAGAGTTGGCTCAAGGCCCTCGCGCATGGTGGGGGCTCAGATCTATATTTAACGACGGGTGCACCTCCCAGCGCTAAGTTTGATGGTGAGCTGCGTCCGTTAGCAGAGCAGCGACTATCGCCCGGTTTTACACGCGACCTTGCCTATGAGCTCATGGACGCGCAGCAGGCTCGAGAGTTTGATGAGAAGCTCGAAATGAACCTCGCTATATCGCTTCCGGGTGTCGGTCGTTTCAGAGTCAATATTCTTAAACAGCGAAACGAAGTTGGACTGGTCGCTCGCTACATCGTTGTTGATATTCCGCCAATGCAACAATTAGGTCTGCCGTCGATCGCGGCTGACTTGATTGAAAGAAAGCGTGGCCTGTTACTCGTCGTCGGTGCAACGGGGTCGGGTAAGTCCACAACATTGGCCTCGTTGATCGATCACCGCAACAGCACCATGGGTGGGCACATCGTCTCCATCGAAGATCCTGTCGAATTCATTCATCGCCACAAAAAATCGATCGTGAATCAACGAGAGCTGGGCGTTGATACGCGAAGCTGGGAGAACGCACTGAAAAATACGCTACGGCAAGCGCCTGACGTCATTTACATTGGTGAGATTCGGGATCGCGCAACCATGGAATATGCAATTTCCTTTGCCGAGACGGGTCACCTATGTGTCTCGACCCTACACGCCAATAATGCAAATCAGGCGCTGGAACGCATTGTGAATTTTTTCCCCGAGGAGAGACGACCTCAGTTGCTGATGGATCTATCTCTGAACTTATTGGGCATCATGTCGCAACGCCTTGTTCCAACAGCCGAGGGTGGTCGTTGCGCAGCAATCGAAGTGCTCCTGGCATCACCGTTGGCGAAGGACCTCATTTTGCAGGGCGATATTCATGCCCTGAAAGATATTATGGAGAAGTCGATTGATCAGGGGATGAAAACCTTCGATCAGGCACTCTTCGCGCTCTACCATGAGGGCAAGATCACAGAGGAAGAGGCGATGCGAAATGCTGACTCTGCCAATAACATGCGACTAAAGATCAAGCTTGCCAGTGAGGGCGGCGCGGGCGGTATCGGTGGTCTATCTCTAGAAGCGACTGATTGATTCAGCTATTGAGTTGAGCCAGTAGGTCATCGATCACACGCTCCAATTGCTTCAACGTGCTGCATTCTGCTGCCACATCACAGTTTCGTATGACGCCTGGCATCTCGGAATCTCCCGTACCCCAGCTTCGCTGGTTCTCGGGGTTGAGCCAAATTAGCTGTCTGCATTTCGATCGAATTTCAGCGAGCAGATCGAGTCGTGGATCCGTGTTGTTGTTCCTCGCATCACCCAAGATGATAACGGTCGTGACACGATTGATATCAGCCATGGCCAGGCTGGCAAAGTCCTCGAAGGCGCGGGCGTAATCTGTGGCGCCACCGTATTTTAAGTTGACGCGCTCAATAGCGATCTCTACGGGAAGCGCGCGCAGTGTTTCTGTGACTTCACCCAAATTCGATGAAAACGCAAAACTCCGTGTTCGTGGGAGGATGTCTTGCAGTGAGTGAAGGAACAGCAATAGGAATTTTGCATAGGCCGCCACTGATCCACTGACATCGCACAAGATCAAAATTTGAGGTTTGCGCCTGACGCTCTTGCGCCATTGCGGTTTGAAGGGGATGCCGTCGGTAGCCATGGCTTTACGCAACGTAGCTGGCACCGCCAACTGGCCCCGTTTAACCCGCTTACGTACTCGACCGTGGCGCGCCGCTAGTTTGCGTGTCATGCGTTCGAGCAATCGTTTCAGTCGGGCGCGGTGATGCTGGTCAACGTTACCCAGCGACATATTGCTCAACGCTTCGTCGAGCATGTCCTCAGCATCGCCACTCGCGTGAACCATGTAGGCTCGATCGACGCGGTCGCGAACCTTGTTACGCAATTGCTCTCTCAGCGCTTGAACTGCCTCAAAGGCGGCGGGTTCTGTGCTCTCGAGCTCCACTGCCGCGTCTCGGAGAGCCTGCTCGCCCAGCGCATCAAGCATTTTGCGAATGTATTGGCCCCGTTGCGTGAGTAACTTGATGGCTGACACGTCTACTTGTTGTGCCGCGGTCTCTACCGCGATGGCAATTGCAGCTTCATCGCCGCTCTGCAGGGCCTCAACCAGTTCGCTCGACAGGTTTTTCGCAAGTTCAGGTTGCGCCTGCATGGCCTGCGAGAGTTGCTCACCTAACTCCTGCGATGACGGGCTGTCGGGCGTGTTGTCGCTGGAGTTCTCATTTTTGTTCTTGTCGGACGATGGCGCACCGAAGTATTGCTCGAAGGCCTCGTTAAAGACCTCAATTTCAAACTTGGATTTGGCGAGGGCACTCCCCAGCCCATCCTTTAGTAGCGTTCGGTTGTCGTAGCCCACAAGGCCAGCGACCTCCATAGCCACGAGGGAATCTGCGGGTGATATCAGCAGGTCGCGACCACGAAGAAACTCGATGAATGCAAGCAGTCGATCGGTGGGTGCGTCTTGACTGAATCGCTCAGCGTGGGCCATGGTGTTTTAGGCGTTGGCCGCCTGCTTCTCAGTGTTAAGAAGGTCCACTAGGTTTTCAACGACGCTGGTCAGATCATCTTCATATTTCAATAGTGCGTTCAAAGAACTTTTGACCAGTTCCTCATCGAGCGAATCGGCATGGAGTAACACCAGGCTCTTTGCCCAGTCGATGGTCTCTGAAACGGAGGGGAGTTTCTTCAGATCCATCTCGCGCACTTTGCTTACGAAGGTGACGAGGTGATCTGTCATCGCTTCAGTGATTTGCGGTACACGCGCTCTGACAATACGCCCCTCCAACTCCGTCGTCGGGAAATCGATGTGCAGATGCAGACATCGGCGCTTTAGGGCATCTGACAAATCCCGTGTGTCGTTACTCGTAAGGAAGACAAGCGGTTTTGATCTTCCCTTCAGCGTACCGAGCTCTGGAATGGATACCTGGAAGTCGGAGAGAACCTCTAGCAGCAGAGATTCAAACTCGAAATCTGCCTTGTCTATCTCATCAACCAGAAGTACCACGCCGTCTTCGGTATCAATCGCTTGAAGTAAGGGCCTGGGCTCCAGGAACTCTTTTGAGAAGAACACATCATCAAAACTGTGCAGCCGCTCAACCGATGCACGTAACCCCTGTGCCCCCTCCATTACCTCCGAGAGCTGCGTCTTGAGCAACTGTGTGTAGAGTAACTGCTTTCCGTATTTCCACTCATAGATGGCCTTCGACTCGTCGAGGCCCTCATAGCACTGCAATCGAACCAGCGGTGCTCCAGTGACCTGTGCACAGCTTTTAGCGAGCTCCGTTTTCCCTACACCGGGTGGGCCCTCTACCAGGATGGGCTTTTCTAGCGCAGCGGCTAGATAGACCACCGTGGCGATTTGCTCATTGCAAATGTAACCCGCGGTAGCGAGTGACTCGATAATGCTGTCAACGCTCTCCAGCTTTGGAAAGGAATGGGACATAAAAAAATCCTAGTGTGATGTTATCCGCCAGTGGCGTTCATCAAGCGGACAACCTGCGGTTCGTCTGGCTGATCAAACACGTGACGCTCGGGTTTATACGCAAGAGCGGCAACAATTGCACGTTTCAAGCTGGACGAATCCATGTCGCTGCGCAGCATCTGGCGTAAGTCCAATGAATTTTCGTGCCCTAAACACAGGACCAATCGGCCATCAGGAGTAATTCTGAGACGATTACAGGCATCGCAGAAATTATCGGTAATAGGGGAAATTACACCGACCTCGGTGCTTGTTCCCTCGACGGAGTAACGACGTGCGGGTCCGTCTGTAGCAGACCCCACAATGGGCACTAGGTTGAACCGGCGCCGAATCGTGTCTAGAACCTGAGCCGAGGGTACCAGGCTTAACTCGCGGTCAGTTTGAGTGATATGCCCCATCGGCATCTCTTCAATGAAGGCGATATCAATGCCTTTATCGAGCGCGAAGTCGATCAGCGGCGCTATCTGAGTATCGTTTTTACCCGTCAGTAAAACGGTGTTGAGTCGAATGCGCTCGAACCCTGCATCAATGGCCTTATCCAATCCAGCAAGGACTTTATTGAGATCGCCGATTCGAGACAACTCGGTGAATTGGTCCTCGCACAGGGTATCAAGGCTCACGTTGATTCGAGAGACCCCTGCCTCGACCAAGGGCTTGGCTAGCGTTGAAAGCTGGCTGCCATTGGTTGTCATGACAAGCTCATTGAGACCGTCGATGCTGGATAAGCCCTGAGCGATCTCTACAATGTCAGGGCGTACTAACGGTTCGCCACCTGTCAGTCGAATTTTCTGAACACCGAGGTCAACGAACAGGTTTGCCAGTCGAATAATCTCTTCAGCCGACAGCACCGCTTTGCGCGGTAAAAATCGCATCTCTTCAGTCATGCAATACTGACAGCGAAAATCACATCGATCGGTGACCGAGAGTCGCAGATAGCGGATCCGGCGATCGAAAGTATCGACAAGAGAGGTTTGCTGAGATTTCATGGCGCCTAGTGTAACGAAGAACCATGGGTAATACGCAATGCTGAAATCGCATTGGTTAAATTTAAATGCATCGGTTATTCCCGGACTTGTTGCCGCGCTGGCGGTAGGGTCTCTGTCGACATTGCTAGGTCAGTCCGAGGCAGCATCTGTCACCACCGGTATCGCCGTGTTGTGCGTATTCTGGTGGATTTTCGAGCCCATCCCCATTCCCGTAACGTCCTTGATTCCCATGGCCCTACTGCCGCTCTTGGGTGTTATAAGCCCGAGTGACGTTGCCGCCGCCTATGGTTCTCCCCTAATCCTGCTCCTTATGGGTGGGTTCTTGTTGTCTAAGGGCATGGAGTCCACTGGAGCTCACACGCGCATTGCGGTGACGGTTGTCCGCTTCGTCGGTGCTGATGAGCCAAAGCGTCTTATCATGGGCTTCATGCTCGCCGCAGCCTTGCTCAGCATGTGGATTTCCAACACGGCAACGGTACTGATGCTACTGCCGGTTGCACTGGCTGTTATTTCAACTTCCAGTGCGCCAAAAGCGCTAGCAGCGCCTCTATTACTGGGACTTGCCTGGGCTTGCAGCATCGGTGGTTTGGGGACACCCATCGGAACACCACCCACGCTCATCTTCATGCAAGTTTATGAGGACACGACAGGCACTGCGATTAGCTTCAGTCAGTGGATGTCATGGGGTGTTCCTGTGGTAGCGATCATGATCCCGCTGATTGCGATAGCGCTGGCTCGTAAAGTTCCTAAAGATCTCGTTGTGGATCTACCCGACATTGGCGCCTGGCGAAGTGCGGAAAAGCGCGTGTTGATTATTTTTGCACTGACAGCGATTGCCTGGATGACGCGCACCGAGCCCTTTGGTGGCTGGCGAGCGTGGCTCGACATGCCGATGGCAAATGATGCGGCTGTCGCATTTTGCGCTGTCATTGTCTTATTCATAACGCGTGACAGGGCAGGGGAACCGCTGATTTCGTGGGAGCAGGCGAGCAATATTCCCTGGGGTGTTCTGCTGTTGTTTGCTGGCGGTATTACACTGGCGAAAGGGTTTGTGAGTTCGGGGTTGAGTGGTCAGGTGGGGGACCTACTAGCCAGTTTTGCCTTGGTGCCTACACTCATTGCGATAGGCGCGGTGGCTTTGTTGGTCACTGCGTTGACCGAGGCAACGTCGAACACGGCGACAACGGCATTGCTCATGCCAATTTTGGCAGCAGCGTCGATGGCGGCCGATATTGATCCGCTGATACTCATGGTTCCGGCCGCTATGAGTGCGAGTTGCGCCTTCATGCTTCCTGTGGCTACCGCACCTAATGCAGTCGTCTTCGGGACAGGTCAGATCGACATTCGCACCATGGTCCGCTGGGGAATTTGGGTCAATCTCCTAGGTGCGCTGACCATTACATCCGTGGTTTACGCGGTTACTACTGCGGCTTAGCCGCAGCAGTAACCATTTCATCTGTCAGAGAAGCGCCATCATGGTTTCTGCTGAGCTAGCCTCGACGCCCGGCCCTTCTTCGACATTAAGGTGAGTGATGACACCGTCATCGACCAACATGGCGTAGCGCTGACTGCGCTTACCCATACCGAAGCCAGTTGCATCGAGCGTTAGGCCCATGGCATCGGTGAATTGCGCATTGCCATCAGCCACCATAACGATTTCACTCGCGTTTTGTGCATCGCCCCAGGCGCCCATAACGAACGCATCGTTTACCGAAAGACAGGCGATTGAATCAATACCCGCGGCTTTAATCTTGTCTGCGTTCGCGACATAGCCCGGTAGGTGAGCCATCGAGCATCCCGGCGTGAAAGCGCCCGGTAAAGCGAATAGCAGCACGCGCTTTCCTCCGAACAGATCATCAGTAGAAAGTGGTGCGGGGCCTGACTCGCCCATGACCGAGAGTGTGCAAGATGGGACTTTATCCCCAGTGGTAAGTGCCATGAAAAACTCCAAAAGGTTTCAATTGAGCGCAAATAGTCTGCGAAAAGTCCCTCACTAGGCAAGTGGCGATTGTGACGAATGTTCTCCGATTCCTATTTTCAGCGGCGGCGTTTGGGTATTGCCCTAAAAATGTGAGTCGTTTTTTAACGGGAGAGCGGCCTGTGGACGTATACTCTGCGACCCCTGTTTGTGACAAAAGCATATCAAGAGGCTTGAGTTCAGACGGGTGAGTCCCCATTTAACTGGCTGCCTGCCAAGACGGAATAGAAGATGCCTGATACCCCTGAGGTTTCGACAGTGGCGAACCGATTGTCACTGAGAAAATTATTTATTGCTGGTACAGCGACCTTGATCGGTCTGACGTTTACCTGGGTGGTTCTGACAGCCAAATCGGAGCCACAAGCGGGTCCACCCCCGGATCGACCAGCCCCCATGGTGGCGGTGATCACGGCGGCACCCTCGACACATCAGCTACTCGTTCACACCCAGGGAACGATTGATGCAAAGCGAAGAGTGGACCTGGTGTCACAGGTGGCAGGTAAAGTTGTGGCTGTGAGCGAAGCCTTCGCCGATGGCGGGTTTTTTAAAAAAGGCGACGTTCTTTTATCGGTTGAGCAAGATGATTACGAGTTTGCGGTCGCACGGGCTGAGTCTGCGCTGGCACAGGCTGAACAACGCCTTGCCGAGGAACGGGGTAGAAGCCGGCAGGCGCGTCGGGAGTGGCGTGAGCTCGGTTCCGACGAGGCGAATGACTTATTTCTTAGGAAGCCGCAGTTAAGAGCGGCCGAGTTGGGTGTTAAGGCTGCGCAAGCAGATGTCGCTGCAGCTCAACTGGCGCTGGATCGAACGATCATCAGAGCGCCATTCGATGGGCGCGTTCAGCAGAAGCGTGTGGACATCGGACAGTTCGTAGGTAACGGCACACCACTCGCGCAGATCTATGCACTCGAGGCATTGGAGCTACGACTGCCATTATCGGACGCTCAGCTTGCCCTGTTACCCGAGCAGTTACTGACGTCATCGGGAGGCCTGGTCGGATCTTCGTCATCTGTCTCGGTCAATATCGGCGGTCGTACATGGCAATTTCCTGCCGATATCAAACGATCAGAAGCTGAGCTTGATCGGCGAAGCCGCGTCGCTACGGTTATCGCTGAGTTCCCCGGCAGCCCCGATTTAGAAAATGGAAGACCGACCTTGACTCCCGGGATGTTTGCGCGTGCAGAGATTGTTGGCAAACCTGTCGATGGGGTGATTGAACTGACCAATGCCGCCTTGAGTCCAGATGGTCACGTCTTGATCGTTAATCGAGAGTCGACGTTAGAGCGACGGGACGTAGCGGTTATAAATCGAGAAGGTCGCTCGGTCTGGGTATCGGGCTTAGCCGCGGGTGATCTGGTAGTGGCGCAACTCAACAACACGCTCTTCCCGGGGCTTCGTGTTGCCACGGAGGCTGCGGCTAACTGATATGAGCGGACCTATAACGTGGTTCATTAAGAACCCCATTGCAGCCAATCTTCTGATGGTGCTGCTCATTATTGGTGGCTACACCAGTATTCCCAAGCTGGATAAGCAGTTTTTTCCTACACCTGAAATCAACCAGATTGAGATTCGAATGGAGTTTCGAGGCGCGAGTCCGCGAGAGGTTGAAGAACAGATTTCTGTCCGCATTGAAGAGGCAATCCATGACCTTAACGGTATTGAGGAGCTTCGATCGACCTCGAGAGAGGGGGTCGGTGTTGTTTTTGTTGAAGTCGAAACTGATTACCCAACTCAGAAGCTGACCAACGACATCAACACCCGTGTCGATGCGATTCGGAGCTTCCCTTCAGATGCGGAGCGCCCCACCGTTACCGAGATTACCTACCGCCACCAGATGGGGCGTGTTCAGATCTCCGGTGATCTGAGTGAGCGTGAGATGAAGGAGTTGGGCGAGATACTTCGTGACGAACTCGTGCGTCAGCCGTGGGTATCTATTGTTGAGCTACAGACGGCGCGACCGTACGAAGTATCCATTGAAGTATCGGAGGATAGCCTCCAGCGTTATCAGCTGACCTTCGATCAAGTTACCGCGGCGGTTCGATCTGCTTCTGTCAATCTCCCAGCCGGTGCTGTCCAGCGAGACAGTGGTGATTTACTGATTCAAACCCGAGGTCAGGCCTATGATAGGGCGGACTTTGAATCGATTGTGTTGCGAAGTGATGTTTCAGGGCAGGAACTGCTGCTAAGTGATGTCGCGACCGTGAGAGATACCTTTGAAGATATCGATGTAGATATCGAGTTCAACGGCAAGCGATCGCTTGGCCTTAATGTCTATGTCACGACATCGCCAGACGTTATCCTCACGACTAATACCGTCAAGGCTTGGGTTGCAGAGCGCGAACTATCGTTACCAGACGGTGTTTCGCTCGAATTCTGGCAGGATCCATCAAAGTCATTTAAAGAGCGTGTTCGAACGCTAGTCAGCAACGGGCTCGGTGGCCTGGTGCTTGTGATTATCGTGCTTATGCTATTTCTGCGTCCCATGCTGGCGTTCTGGGTGTCTGTAGGGATCGTGGTCGCCTACATGGGGACACTCTTCCTATTACCCTACACCGGGCAAGGGTTGAACATGATCAGCCTATTCGCCTTTTTGCTGACACTCGGCATCGTTGTTGATGATGCGATTATCGTGGGTGAGTCCGTGCATTCGGCGCAATCGCGAGGTTTGAGCGGTGTCCACGGTGCCTTGGTAGGAACACGCCAAGTGGTGAAGCCCGTGGTGTTTGCCGTGATCAGCACCATGGTGTTCTTCGCTCCGATGTTCTTTCTGCCGGGCGAATGGGGACCCGCGTCAAAAGGTATCCCTGTCGTTGTTTGTCTTGCTCTCGCGTTTTCCTTGATCGAGAGCTTGCTTATTCTTCCCTCGCATTTGGCGCACATGAAACCTGAACCAGCGATACCTGACTCCGGTTGGTTAACACGCACTCGCATGGCATGCGCCGGTTGGCTGGCTCGGTTCGCTAATGAGCGCTATCGACCGTTCCTTGAGAAGTGCTTGCGAAATCATGCCTCCGTTGGTGGGTTCTTTCTGGTCTTACTGTGTTTGAGTTTGGCGCTTTTCGGTGGCGGTTATTTAAAAAGCGCCTTCTTCCCACGTGTGAATTCAGATTTTGTCGTTGGCACTGTCGAGCTTCCTCAAGGAGGGGCTTTTGCCGATTCGCAAGCTATGCGTGATCGATTAGTCACTGCGGCAGAGGCTATCAAGACGGATTACAACAGTCAGTCTCGCTACCAGCAGACGCCAGCGATAGACAATATTTTGGGCGTTGCCGGCGCTAACAAAGTCGATCTGCTGGTGCAGACCGTGAGTGATGATCTCGATACAGAAGAAATGACTAAACGCTTACGTCAGAGTCTCGGTGATTTGTCTCAGGCAAAGGACGTGCGTTTTGATTACACCATTCGCGATCCGGGCAAGCCTATTTCTCTCTTATTTGCGTCAGACAGTATTTCTGATCTTGAGGTGCTTTCGCAGGACGTGCGTGCTGCACTCGAGCGGTATCCGGGTGTCTTTGACATCACTGACAGTTTTGACGCACCCCTTGAAGAGCTTGTGCTTTCGTTAAAGCCGGCCGCTGAAGCTCTGGGCATTACACTTTCTGACGTCGC
>Ga0181565_10001411_pt1 | contig 18346 bp, 17 predicted proteins | sample 101ome_16_FD_129661 | JGI IMG/M metagenome (GOLD analysis project Ga0181565, IMG submission 129661) | Coastal salt marsh microbial communities from the Groves Creek Marsh, Skidaway Island, Georgia - 101401AT metaG (megahit assembly) | ecosystem: Environmental > Aquatic > Marine > Intertidal... | reverse complement strand
TCTATCCAAAGCGGACCTTAGATGGAATTTAAATTTAACGTTGTTAATATGCTCGCTTTCAATCCAAAACATAAAAAAATCTTGTTTATCTTGATTTCAATGAATCGGTGCAAGATGAGGAAGGAGTAATTTAGTGAAGATACAATTTTACAGTTTGACCACAGTTGAGAATGCCGTTGAGACGGTTGACGCAGGTGCAGATTTAATTGGGGTGGTAGTGAAAGGTGGCATTCCGGTTCCAGAAGAGATTAGTATAGCCCAGGCACGCGATATATTTGCTGCCATCGATGGGCGTGCACTTGGTATCGCACTGTCATTATCTACAGATCCTGATACGATTTGCGACATGGCGAATGAAGTTCAGCCACACGCTGTCCACCTTGCAGCCAGAAATTTAACTATTGAAGATCTGCAGCAAGTTCGTGAGCGTTTGCAAGGAATCAAAATCATGGCAGCCATCCCCGTTACCGGCCCCGATGCGGTCGAGAATGCAAGTAAGCGCTCAGCTTTTGCTGATTACCTATTACTTGATTCTGTAGCCGATAGTGGGAGCGATATTACTGGAGTATCTGGCAAGACTCATGATTGGTCCATTAGCCGACAAATCGTCGAAGCGGTCTCGATACCCGTTATCCTGGCTGGTGGGCTATCCGCAGACAATGTTGCAGATGCTATTGAGGCAGTACGTCCTTGGGGTGTCGATTCCTATACGCATACCAATCAACCTGGCGATCGGATGAACAAAGATTTAGATAAGGTACGTTCTTTTGTTAGAAATGCCCGAAACACAGCAGAGCAACTAGGGCTTTAGGATCCTGTCAGGTAAAGATACCTGACAGACTTCCATTGGACTTAACCTTGTAACCAACCATCTGATTGGAAAGGAGTTTCGATGCCATTCTCCTTAATTCTTGCGCCGACATTATCTACAGCTGTTTCAATAATACGGCTATCTGCAATCCCTTTTGACTTCAGATATTTGATCACTCGGTTATAGGTCTCATCATCACGAGTTAAAGCAAAAAGAATCGGCCCCACAGAACTCATTCCTGTGATCTCAACACCAATTTCACGTAAGGCACTGAGATATCCGTAAACTGGTGCGCCAAAGGATCCATGAGTTTCACATTCAGCTCGTTTAGAGCCTAAATAACAAAGGTCAAACATCGAATCACCAATAGCTTTTATATCTCCTTTTATCATAGCAGGCAACATGTCACAAAGTAGAATTTGCGACTTAACGCCGGACTGCAAGGAATCAAGATAACGACCACGACGCAACAACAATTCAGCTTCCGAAGCAGCAGCCGTATCCACACCCGTAAACTCGTCTTCAAGGGTTGGTACATCCGGAATAAAAGCGATACATCTGGTATCTTCAAGCGGTATACGATAGGCCATCTCCAGATCATCTGTACCCAGAATCCAGCCTCCATTAATACTAGCCATGGCTCCCATACCTGTTTCAAAGCCTGGCAGTAAATATTTATCGCTCATGGGGCTTTCCTCGCAGTAGTTGTAACCTATAATCCTGCGTAATTCGCGACCTTTAAAAGGCCTACCCAAAACTTCATTCATCCCAATAGACATGGCCACCATTGAACCAATCGAAGAACCCATACCAATATGACGACGTTCGTGGTCATGTAATTCAATTTCAAAGCCTCCAGGATAATTTAGTAAGTGCTTGAAAAGATGGCCATAGTGCTGCATTAACAGGGTGCGCTCACCATTAACAATAATTTCTGGATTTTTTGTGGAACGCACTTTAGCGCGCATATACACTTCGATGGCAAAACCGAGACCTCCGCCACCGGGCTTGTTGAGATTAAAGCGATTCATATCTAGTACAGTGGGGTGTAACCGAGAGGGAACAGTTACTTCTACTTCCCGGCTTTCTACTTCGCCTACAGTGCGGGGTTCTACACCAAAGCTTTCCAAGGGGCGGATAAAATCTTTCTGCCCTGGTTCAAACTCTTCCAGAACTGTGGTGATTTTGTCAAAAGGACCACCGATAATCTCGATATCAATTGATTGCTTTGCCGCTTTTTTATTGTTTTGTGGCTTATCATCTGACGTCATACTTTTCTCTCTCTTAAATCATATTCAAAAAACTAACCTAATGGTTAACCCTTATGAAATCAAATTTAAGTACTTGATTAATGATAGGGGAGTTAATGCTACATAGAAAAAGTTATTGCAACAATTAATTTGCAGCCTATATAAATAATAAAATAACCTCACAAAGTATGGCGAGTTAATGTCCGCTTCTGGCCGATAGCAGTCCTTTCTAGTTTCTACTTTTTTCTAAAAATCCTTCTGATGTATCTAGGCAGATACTAATTAGACTACACAGCTGAAAAGAACACCCCCGGCCTATGAAGCAGGGGTACCCTAGGCATAAGTAGAGTAGGGAAGTGTTGGACTACCTATGGACTACCTGATAATCTAGCAGCATACGTACTAGATTGGCTTATAAAGCCATATAATACTGTATTTAAAGGCTTTACGCGTATGTAGAAGTATTTAATAAGGGACTTAAAATCCCTCGGTAGAAATACCGTGCCGGTTCGATTCCGGCCCCAGGCACCATTTAAATCAATAACTTCCACACAAAAAAGCAGATTGTGACCTAGACGCTCATGATGTTTAGTCATTATTTGTTTGACTAAGCTAGCTGCCCCACCTAGAATTCCGCGCTTTTTGACGAAACAATCATTATGAAAGCATTTAAAGCCTGTTCTCTTAGTCTCTCTATTTTCCTAATTACCAGTCAAAGTGCATTAGCCACGAATGGTTACTTCACTCATGGGCTGGGCGTCAAAAATAAAGGCATGGCCGGTGCCGGCACAGCATTGCCAAGTGAAGCCATTGCGGCTTCAATTAATCCAGCTGCCACAATAATAATGGCAGATCATTTTGAGTTTGGTTTAGGACTGTTTTCACCTCGACGGTCATATACAGCCTCTAACAGTCTGGCTAATGGTCAAGGGGGTGCATTTACAATTGCCCCCGGCACCGTTAATAGTGAAAGTGATTACTTTTTAATCCCTTATATCGCGCGCACATGGAGTTATCAGGAAAATTCAGCGCTTGGAGTCTCATTTTATGGCCGTGGAGGCATGAATACGGACTACCAAACGGGTTCTGCGATATTCGATCCTGACGGCATTGGCCCAGCGCCGGTATCAACCTTGCCGGGCTCCTATGGTAGCGGCGATGCTGGTGTTGATCTTACCCAGGCATTTTTAGACCTTTCTTATGCTCGAACCAGAGGCAAGCTAAATTGGGGTGCCTCTCTGGTGCTAAGTGCACAGGCTTTTGAAGGCAAGGGCTTCGGCAGCTTTGCGCCTTACACCCAAACCTTCACTGCTTCCGGTGGGACAACCTTCCCGACGAATCTAAGCAATAACAACAGGGATTATAGTTATGGTGCTGGGCTCAAGCTCGGTTTCATATGGGAAGCCAGTGACAGCTTAAATTTAGCAATTAGTTACCAAAGCAAGATATTCATGACTGAACTCGATGATTACAGTGATCTGTTTGCTAAACAGGGAGACTTTGATATCCCTTCTAGCATAAGGGCTGGAGTAAGCTTTAAACTTTCTCCCAGTAAATCATTTCACTATGACATCGAGTATACAAGTTTTAGTGCTGTTAATTCAGTCGGCAATCCCATTCAACCCATTTTTTCCTGTCCTATTGTCGGTGGTACTTCACTAGACTCTTGCCTTGGCGGTAACGCTGGAGCTGGTTTCGGATGGGATGATATGACTACTCACAAAATAGGCTATGAATGGCAGTTTAATAAGCTAGCAAACTGGACTTTTCGATCTGGCTACAGCTATGGGAGTCAACCTGTCGAATCCGATCAGATGCTATTCAATATGATGGCGCCAGGGGTGATTGAAGAACATATTACAGCCGGTTTTACACATCGCGTCAGTAATGGTAGAGAATACAGTTTATCTGTGATGTACGCCCCTAAAAATAGCGTAAGTGGATTAAACAGCTTTGACCCAACACAGACCCTAGAATTGAAGATGCATCAATTTGAAATTGAATTTGGTTACAGCTGGTAATTAACATTCAAACAACCTGACTATCCCAAGCCTTTTTGAAAGGCTTTCGGTTCTGGTCGTTGATTGCTGCCATGGCAATCTGCATTTCAATGGCACAGTATAATACTCGGCCAATGTCATCTTAGTTATCCCTGAAAATAGCCAGGGTTGAATCACCAATCAGTTTTTCTACAATGCCGCCATGTGTTTCGATAATCGGGATCATGGTATTCAAATAGCGGCTGAGCAGGCCAGCCACTTAAAGCGTGGAATGCATCTCGGAAAAATAAGTAAAGCCTTTTAAATCAGAAACCAGAATGGAGACTTTTCTATGTCGAACTGCCCGAGCTGTTTCTTATTCATACTTTTTAATCGGCTTTAAAGCGGCATAAAAATAAAACCTGCAAGATATTCATATTACATGTATTCCTGCAGGCAACATACAATGGTGTATTGGTATATTATTTACAAATTCATTGTATTAACCAGCAGGAATAACCTTGATGCCAGGGTTTATTGACAGAACCAGTAGTAAAAAACAGCTAGTACACTTTATGCTGCTGGCTCTTATTGCCGTCATGCCAGCACAGAAACTGTCTGCCCAGGCAGCTCAATCCGGGAGCGTTAATATGGAATATGCTGATATGGTTTATGCCTCTGTACAGGGGCTGGATCTTGCCCTGGATATTTATATGCCTGAGAACGTGGTGAATCCGCCTCTGGTCGTTTTTATGCATGGTGGCGCTTGGCAGTTTGGCAATAAACGTTCGGAATATCCTGTGCAGTTTGTGGAACATGGCTTTGCCGTTGCCGGTCTTGATTTCAGGCAATCCACTCAGGCGCGCTTTCCTGCCCAGGCACACGATATCAAGGCGGCTATCAGATATTTAAGAGCCAATGCCGGTCGTTTTGGTTTCAATGCCGACAGGATCGCTATCAGTGGTTATTCTTCCGGCGCTCATTTGGCCACGCTGGTCGGTGTGACTAATGGTCACACCGAGCTGGAAGGGAACCTGGGTGATTATCTGGATACTTCATCGGATGTGCAGGCCATTATCAGTTATTACGGCGCGCACGATTTAACCAGCATACTCGGTCAGTCTACTGATTTTGGTCTGGGTGTACGGGTTCCTGCGCTGCAATTGTTGCTGGGTGCACAACCTGTTGAAGTACCGGATTTGGCACAACTGGCCAGCCCGGTATTTCATGTGGATGAGGGCGACCCGCCATTGCTGCTGTTTCACGGCGATGAAGACATACAGATGCCAATTGATCAGAGCTATCAAATGGACGCAGCGTATAAAGCACTGGGGCTGGATGTTTATTTTGATGTGGTAGAGGGCGCTGCACATGGTGGTGCGGGTTTCTTTGCACCGGACAAGCTGGAACGTGCCCTGGATTTTTTAAAACGAACAATTGCAAATTAAATAAAAACTCTGCATTTTTATTTATAGGTTTTTTACTGCATAATCAGCTCCGTTTTTTCATCTGCTAACCCACCTGTTTTAACTTGATAAGGTTCTTATTTAATGTGGTTTAAGAATGTCCGCGTGTATTGTCTGACCCAAAGTTTCGATCTGCCCTTTGAGGATCTCGAATCCCAGCTGGGTGAAAATGTTTTTATCCCTTGTGCCAATTATGAAAAGTCCCGTATAGGTTGGGTGAGTCCGCTGGGTGATGCCGCCCCTGAACTTGCGGAAGACCAGTCGCCCATGCTGACTCATATTATTGGCGACTACATTATGCTTTGTGCGCAAAAGCAGGACAGATTGCTGCCAAGTTCTGTTGTGCGTGAAGCGACCGCCGAGAAAATTGCGGACATTGAAAGCAGTCAGGACAGGAAGGTGTATCCCAAGGAAAAACGGGAAATTCAGGACAATATGTATGCCTCGCTTTTACCCAGAGCCTTTACCCGTTCAACACGCACTTATGGTTATATTTCCCGAGCTGACAAACTACTGGTGATTGATGCCGCCAGTGCCAGTAAAGCAGAAGAATTTATCAATTTATTGCGCGATACCCTGGGTTCCTTTCCGGTGGCATTACCGGACAGCAAACGCGCGCCGACTGATGTCATGACGCGCTGGCTGCTTGAACAGAAAGCCACGGATAAATTCGAGCTGCACAATGATTGTGAGCTGTTTAATCCGCTGGACAGCAGTAATGTTATTCGTTGCAAGGGGCAGGAGCTGGTCAGCGATGAAATCAAAAGCCATCTGGAAGCTGGTAAAAGAGCCAAACAACTGAGTGTGATGTGGAACAATGTCCTCAGTTGCAGCATTGCAGAAGACCTGAGTCTGAAACGCCTGCGTTTTGAAAATGTCAAAGAGGAGTCCGGCAGCTTTGAAGAAGAAAGTCCGGCGCAAAAGTTCGATCAGGAATTTGCTCTCATGACGCTGGAGTTAAGCGCATTTTTTACCGCACTGTTTAATGCTTTCGGCGGTCTGGAAGATCCAAAAAGTAAACCATTGCCGGATAACCGCAATAAAGAGCAGGGCGCCTTATAAAACACACTTGCGGCCTGCGCTTAACCTTGCGGCAGACATGCTATATAGTCGATGTCTCAATATTCAGGGGAGAATTCATGCTAAAAAAGCTAATCACATTATTTTTACTAAGCGCTTCGGCGAACCTCTATGCAGTCAATGGACTGGATGAACATCAGTACCTGCATTGCGGAGAACGGGATGACCTGGCTCTGGGCTCGCTGTTTTTTCTGAATGCCGATACCGGCAGAGCATTTCAGCACCATCTCTGGCTTGATCCAGTTTCGCTGGGAGGTCTTGAAGCCTTGTTCGGGCGTGAATACGACAGTTTTGATGAATTTTTCCTGTACCTGACCACTGAGGCACTGAATTACAGTTTCAGTGCCTCAAGCGCTGAAATCAATATCGGTTATGCCGCCGATGCCAGCGATGAATTTAATAACCCGCTTAAAGTGAATTATCTGATAGACCGCAGCAGTGGCGAGTACTTGTGGACTTCAAATGATGCGGCTTTTATCGGCGAAGAAGATAGCGGCAACTGCCGTATGGTCAGCTCAACCTACTACCAGGATATATTACTCGACTGGTACAACCTGGCGCATGAAGCCGAGCCTGAAAAGTTATTTGAGCTGTAAGTATTAATATCAATTAAATCAATTAGATAAATCAAACATTTAAAGTTTTTTAATAGTTTTTTTTAAAAGGTGAACAGCATGACTGAAGCAGCAGAATACACCCCGCCCAAGGTATGGAAATGGGAGCAGGATGAAAACGGCGGACGTTTTGCCAGCATCAACCGCCCGGTTTCCGGTGCCACACATGACAAAGAGCTGCCTGTTGGGAAGCATCCTCTGCAGCTTTATTCCCTGGCTACGCCGAACGGCGTAAAAGTGACCATCATGCTGGAAGAACTGCTGGCTCTGGGCCATGCTGGTGCCGAGTATGATGCTTATATGATCGATATTCTGGAAGGTGACCAGTTCGGCAGTGGTTTTGTAGAGATAAACCCTAATTCCAAGATACCGGCCCTGCTTGATACGAGCACATTCAAGCCAACATCTGTGTTTGAATCCGGCTCAATACTCTTATATCTGGCTGAAAAATTTAAAGCCTTTATACCGATTGACCCTGCACGCCGCACTGAATGCCTGAACTGGCTGTTCTGGCAGATGGGGGCGGCACCTTATCTGGGTGGCGGCTTCGGCCATTTCTATGCTTATGCACCGGTAAAAATCAAATACTGCATTGACCGCTTTGCCATGGAGGTTAAACGCCAGCTGGATCTGCTGGATAAACATCTGGCTGATAACGAATACATGTGCGGCGATGAATACACCATTGCCGATATCGCCATCTGGCCCTGGTACAGCGTGGTCCTGAACAATGAAGCCTACGAGGCTGCGGAGTTTCTGGATGCTGCATCCTACAAGCATTTGCAACGTTGGGCCAAACAGATCGGACAAAGGGATGCCGTGATACGTGGGCGTAAGGTTAATCGTCCGTTCGGTCCACCGGAAGATCAGCTGCACGAAAGGCACGATGCCAGTGATTTTGAGACCAAAACCCAGGACAAGTTAAATCCCGGGGCAACATAGGCATAATTCTATATCCTTGCCGAGGTTGCTTTTCTTGGTATTGCTTCGTTTCCACCAGTAAGTAAAATTTCATTTTCTTTACTTGATATGCGCTTGCTGCATCTTGTGTAAGCAGAACCAATAGATAATAATCATTTATCCATAATTTCTACAATAACAACAGGAAATCGCCTTGTGAAAACTACCATTCTGAAAAAATTAAGTCTTGCCGCAGCTATCGGCCTTGTTGCAACAAGCGCCAGTGCGCATTTCAAACTGAATTCTCCTGCTTCCTGGATCGAAGAAGATGACAGGGGTGACCCCCAGAAACTTGCCCCTTGCGGAGGCACCCTGGCTGATGGCGGTACCCGAACCGATGCGGTTACTGATGTCACTGGCGGTCAGATGCTGACAATCGATATTGAAGAAACGATTTATCACCCGGGGCATTATCGAGTTGCCTTATCCAGCCGTATGAATTTGTTGCCGGCTGATGCCATGCCTCTGGAAATGGTCATGGGTGGCCGTGGTCCCGAGCCAAGACCCGTTTCAGGCCGTTTCCCCATTGAAGAGAATCCACAACCACCGGTTTTAGCGGATGGCCTGCTGGAAAATTATGAGCGCCGGACAGGACCAATTCAGACTGAAGTCAGAATCCCTAATATTGATTGTGAAGGCTGTGTATTGCAGATTGTCCAGTTCATGGCTGACCACCCTGGTCACAGGGAAGGTGGTTTTTCCTATCATCACTGTGCCATGTTAAATATCACAGCAGATCCTGATTCACCCATGGATGACGGCTGGATGTAATTCGACACAGCCGCTCTGTTATTTAATGGGGCGGCTGCTTTCCGCAGTAAAACCTTAAAAACAAGAATAAAGCGGAGGAACCATGACTCTTCTTTCACCACACATCAGCAGGTTATTGCTGGTCTTTTTTATACTACTGAATATTGTGGTGTCGTTTTCTGTTCAGGCGCAGATCGATATCAGTGGGGAATGGGCCGCCGTTTTTCATGAAGACGAAGATGAACGCAGACCCGGCCCGGAAATGGTTGAATATCAGGGCATTCCAATCAATGAAGCTGCCCGTCGTCGTGCATTGGCCTGGAGTCCTACTTTATTGAACCTGCCTGAACATCAATGCAAACCACATCCTTCTGATTATGGTAGCCGAGGTCCCAGTGATACCCGTTGGTGGAAAGAAGTCGATTCTGAAACCCAACAACTGATTGCTTACCATAACCGTATACGCTGGCAGGCACCCGAACGGACAGTCTGGATGGATGGTCGGGAGCATCCACCGGAATATGCCCCACATACCTGGCAGGGTTTTTCCACCGGTCATTGGGAAGGTGATGTGCTGGTTGTCAGAACCACACACCTGAAACAGGGCTGGTCACGTCGTAACGGGGTGCCACGCAGCGATCTGGCTGAATTTACCGAATATTTTTATCGAGAAGGCGACTATATGACGCAGGTTGTCATCGTCAATGATCCGGTTTACCTGACCGAGCCTTTTATTCGCACCAATAACTGGAAACTAGACCTGCGTCAGCAGATCGCCCCTTACCTCTGCGAATACCTGACTGAAGTTGAGATGGAACGAGGTCTCGTGCCGCATTATTTGCCCGGACAAAACCCTTTTATGGGGGAACATGCTGAACGCTATAACCTGCCTTTAGAAGGCGTTCTCGGCGGTGCAGAAACCCAGTACCCATCATTCATAGATAATGATTAAATATAAATAAAAACAATTAGATATAGATATAACTTAATGAAAATATTAAATGTAATATCCCCGTTAAGGGAACTAGCTCGACGAGCAGGGCTGGCACTGTTAAGTGTTTATTTACTGGGCCCTTTAAATGGACTGGCGCAGCAAAATTTTGATGATGTAGAAATAGAAATATTTCACGTTAGAGGCAATATTTACATGCTCGTTGGTGCCGGTGGCAACATTACAGTCCAGGTGGGCGATCAGGGTGTACTCATGGTTGACACCATGTATGCGCCCTTGGCAGATAAAATTTATGCGGCCATCCGTACCCTTAGTGATAGACCTTTGACTTATATTATCAACACTCATGGACACCCTGATCATATTGGTGGTAACGCCATTCTGGCACCGCGCGGCAGCAATATTGCCGGCGGTAATGGGGGCGGTAATACACGGGACGTATTTTCCATGATGGCTGGTCAGGCGCTGGTTGTATCCCACGAAAATGTGCTGAATACAATTCTCAGTATGGATGAACCACCACCTGTGGAAGGCTGGCCGACAAATACTTATTTCGTGGAGAAAAGAGACTTCTTTTTTAATGGTGACGCTATTTTGTTGAGTCATCAGCCGAATGCGCATACTGATGGAGACAGTTTCGTATTTTTCCGGCGTGCCGATGTTGTCAGTGCCGGGGATATCTTCAACACCACCAGCTATCCCTATATTGATGTGGCAAACGGCGGCAGTCTGCAAGGCATTATTGATGCGCTCAATAACCTGCTTGATATTACGGTACCTGCTGACCGTCAGGAAGGTGGCACCATGGTGATTCCAGGTCATGGCAGAGTATCCGATGAAGCTGATGTGCTGGATTATCGCGATATGCTGACCATTATTCGCGACCGCATTGCCTATCGCATTGATCAGGGAGACAGTCTGGAACAGGTTAAAGCAAGCCAGCCGACCTATGACTACGACCCGCGCTACGGTTCCGATAGCGGATTCTGGACCACAGAGCAATTTGTCGAAACCATCTACCATGAACTTAGTTCACGCTAGTCCGCAAGAACAGCAAGAGAGCATATGATGAGAGCATTGAAAGCATTGACTGTTTTACTTACCGCTACTGCACTTAGCCTGAGCCTGCAGCAGGCATCCATGGCGCAGGATATGCAGAGTCCGCGTGATGCTGCACCTATCGACCTGGAAGGTTACTGGACGACGCTTATTACCGAAGACTGGCGCTGGCGTATGTTTACTCCGCCAAAAGGTGACTTTGTTAGTCTGCCTTTAAATGAAGAGGGTAGACGTGTTGGTAATTTATGGGACCCGGAGAATGAGGACGGCACCTGCAGGCCTTATGGTGCAGGCAATCTCATGCGTATGCCCATACGGATCAATATCACCTGGGAAGACGATAACACACTGCGTCTTGAGAGTGACCATGGCATGCAGACACGTTACTTTCATTTTAATGCCAACGAGATTCAGGATGGTCAGCCATCCTGGCAAGGTGTCTCGTTGGCTGAATGGGAGGGCGAAGCACTGAAAGTTGTCACCCGTAACCTGCGAGCAGGCTATATTCGCCGTAATGGCGCGCCATATAGTGAAAACGCTGTTGTGACCGAATATTTCCGCCGCCACACAACTTACGGCGAAGAATGGCTCAATGTTATGGTAATTGTGGATGATCCGCAGTATCTAACGGAGCCTTATTTTACCAGCTCAAGTTTCAAAACCATGGGCGCTGATGATGAATGGACGCCAACTCCCTGTGAAGATCGTTAAATTAAAGCCAAGCCATCAATTAAAAAGAGGACTTACAATGCCCAGAGTCATGCTTAGCCGTTTACTGCTGTTAATGCTGTCTGCTATGCCAGGAATGAATGCAGTTGCACAGGATTTTTCTGGTGTCGAGATTACCACGGTTCCGGTCAGTGATAATTTTTATGTGCTTTACGGTGCTGGTGGTAATATCGGCGTGTTTGTTGGTGAAGACGGTATTATTTTAATTGATGACCAGTTCGCGCCACTTTCCGGCCGTATCAGTGATGCCGTTGAGCGTATCAGCAGTCAGGATATCAAGTATGTTATCAACACTCACTGGCATGGTGATCATTCTGGCGGCAATGAAAATTTTGCCAACGGTGGCGCCGTAATTGTTGCCCATGAGTATGTGAGACGCCGCATGAGTATGGAAGTCTTCCTGCCGCTTTATAACAGTCGGACTATGCCTGCGCCGGTTAATGCCCTGCCAACAGTCACTTTTATGGACGATATCCGTTTTTATTCGGGCACGGAAACCCTGCACGCCATACATGTTCCTAATGCCCATACTGACACTGATGCCTTTGTGCATTTTGAAAATGCCAATATTATCCATCTCGGTGATCTGCTCTGGACAGGAAGCTATCCTAGGATCGACGTAGAACATGGCGGAGGGTCAGTTGATGGTGTCATAAGTGCCTTGGAGCAAGCGCTGGCGCTGGGCAATGCCGATACGCAATTTATCAATGGTCACGGCACTCTGGTTGAGAAGGGAACTGGATATCTGCAAAGTTATCTGGCGATGTTACGCACAGTACGAAGCCGTGTTGCCAATATGATTATTGAAGGCAAATCCTTGCGTCAGATTCTGGCTGCACGACCTACCGAAGACTTCGACGCGGAATTTCTCGCTGAAAATGCTTATATAGATGCCGATATGTTTACACGTATTATGTACATCAGCCTGACGAAACAATAAAACCAATATAAAAATAAGGGGCTCTAAATGAAAAATATCAGTCTGCAAAAAAATCTGTATCCGCTGCTCATCTTTATTCTCTTACTGATTATTTTTCTTCAGGAACGTCCTCTGAATGCACAAACTTCCACTGATCAGCTCGCTAGCAACAAACAATTATTGCTTGATTTTTTTGCCTTCAGAGGCAGCGATATTGAACGTATGGAACAGTTTATGGCTGTTGATTATATACAGCATAATCCCCGTTTTTTGGCGATGGATAAATTTACCGGTGCCACAGGTAGCCGTGCCTGGGTAGAGGCTCGGATAGAAGCACGGGAAAGAGGGGGGATACCACTGGTTGATCTTGGTGGCATCAGATTGACCAACCCCATCATTGTGATGGCGGAAGATGATCTGGTTACTGCTATCTACAAAGGTGATCTGCCGGATCCTGATAATCCAGAGGAAACCTACGAAGCCTTTGCCTTTGAAACCTTCCGTATTCGTGATGGCAAGTTCACCGAACACTGGGATCAGGTAACTCTGAAAGCAGGCTGGATGGAAGTAAATTAGTAATGGGAATATAAGGTTTGTATTCAACCTAAATAACAAGCGAGTAAGAATAATGAAAACTTTAAAACAATTAAAATTAATAGCACTGTGCTGCTTGCTGCTTGCACCGCTGACGGTTTCAGCACAGATGATGACAGCACGATCAGTTCTGGAAGATGCCGCAGAAGCCATGGGCGGGCTTGACCGCATACGTAATCTTGACAGTTTGCTGATGACCGGTTTCAGCCAAACGCTAAATCAGGACGGCGGTTCGGCGCCATCGCCACATCCTAAAGCACCACTTAAACTGGCCGCTCAGAATGGTGTTGAACGCTATTTTGATCTGGATGAACTGCGTGCTTATCAAACTCATCGTCAGGGTTTCTTATTTCCTTTTGCTTTGTCTTTTGGTCATGCCTGGGCCCCGGCCAGTCAGATACAGGAGGGTGTTGATGCGCTGAATCATCCGATATCTGCCTTGAGAGCCGCTTTTGAAAGCGATACCGATCTGGGTGCAGTAAGCATAGAAGACGACAACATCGTGGTTCAAATGACACTGGACAGCGGCAGGTCACTTTGGCTGGGTATTAATCAGCTCAATAAATTACCTGCCTGGGTTCGCTGGGTAGGACCGCATGCCAATCTGGGTGAAGTCACCTACACGAGTTGGTTTACCGGTTACGTACCTTTTGATGGCATCAGATTACCTTCCGGCTTCACCACGGAAATTGACTGGCGAGACAATGTTGTCACTGTTTTTCATGTGGACTCCTATGAATTGAATGTCGAGCTGCCTGAGTTTGTTGCCAGTGGCGGCGGTTTTGGCGGTGGTGGTACACCCGAAGTTGCTGTTACCGAAGTCGCCGATGGTGTCTGGGATCTCAGAGTGGGCTCCAACGGTGGCGCTGTGGTTGAATTCGATGATCATCTGTTAATGTTCGAAGTTTACGGTAACGAAGCCAATTCATTGGCACGCATCGATATGGCAAATACCTTGGTGCCAGGCAAGGAAGTTACTCAGGTGATTTTATCGCACCACCATTTTGACCATTCCGGTGGTATACGCGCTGCCGTATCAAGAGGTCTGACAATTATCTCCAAACGTGAAAACGAAGGCATTTTAAGAGAAATGGTATCGCGACCGGCACCAAACTTTCCTGATGCGCTGGCGCGCAATCCTCAACCCTTGCACTTTATGCCGGTCGATGAACATCTGGTGCTGGAAGACAGCAGCAGGCGAGTCGATGTTTATGAAGTAGTCGGACACATGCACATGACTGATGCGGTTTTTGCCTACATTCCAGAGGAAAGAATTTTAATGCAGGGCGACATGTTTGATATCGGCTGGGACTGGCACTGGTGGGGTGGTAACTATATGGACAGTGTTGAACACCACAATTTAAATCCCATTACTGATATTCCTGTTCATGGACGGGTCAGCAGCATACAGGAAGTTATCAGCAATATATCAAGTCAGGTAAGTGCTGCCAGGGAGTTTTGTGGCAGGAATCAAGCTACCGGCATTTACATGGCAGGTTGCCCCGTAAAATACACCAGAGATTAACTAGACTAAATAAGAGGTTTCCATGCTTAGAAACATACTTGGTTTTTGCACTGTCGCAGCTTTTGCGGCATCAACAGCATCACTACAGGCACAGGTTTCAAACAACCCCTTTGCCACACCAATAGAGGCCGAAGAAGACATTATCAATGTGAACGTGGCTGAGTTTGCCAGCCTGCCTGATATTGACGGCGAAGCAGCCCGCATGATGCAGCTGGTGGATGAACCCGGCACCGGGCAACTGTTTGTTAATGACATGACTGGCGTTATCTACAGTGTCAGTTATGACGGCAGCAGGGTTACTCGCTACATTGATGTTGATGACTATGGCGTGGATGCCTGGTACAGCACTTTCCGTGAAGGCGGTATGCAGAGTTTTGCTTTTCATCCCCAGTTTGGCGAAGCGGGCACACCTGGCTACGGTAAATTCTATACCTGGACAGATAGCGGCAATACCCGCCCCATGCCGGACTTCATGCCAAGTGGCCCGTTGGATGACCACGATACCGTATTGCATGAATGGACTGATTCCAACCCCATGAATGCGACTTATGAGGGTGGCATGCCGCGTGAAGTCCTGCGTATTCAGCAACCTTATCGCAATCATAATGGTGGACAGATTGGCTTTAATACCCTGGCTGGCCCCGGCGATGCCGATTATGGTCTGTTATATGTTTCCAATGGTGATGGTGGTTCAGGTGGTGATCCGATGGTCATGGCACAAAACCTGAATTCCATTTACGGCAAAATGCTGCGTATCGATCCTTTGGGGGACAACAGCCTTAACGGTGAATACGGTATTCCTGCCAGTAATCCTTTTGCCAATGATGGTGATGACAATACCTTAGGGGAAATATTTGCCTACGGCATCCGTAATGCCCAACATTTTGTCTGGGATTCCGCCAACGGCAACATGATCCTGGCCGATATCGGACAGAACATTATTGAGAAAGTGAGTCTGGTCAGTCGTGGTGCCAATCTGGGCTGGAATACCTGGGAAGCCAGTTACCGTTTCAGTGAGGGGACAGTCAATTTGGCGAATCCACACAGTGAAAGAGGCATCACTTATCCGATCGCTGAATGGGATCACACCGATCCACTTTTGCAGGCACGCTCAGCGGCATCAGGTCTACTGGTTTACCGCGGTAATGCAATTCCTCAATTACGAGGCAAATTGCTCTTTGCCGATCTTCTGAGTGGCGAGATATTTTATGTCGATGCTGACAATCTCCCCGAAGGAGGCCAGGACCCGATCAGACGCGTACTGCTTGATAACGGCAGTGGTCCGAAAAACATGCTGCAACTGATACAGGCAAAGAACCGTGAGCAGGGCAAAGCGGCAGCAGTTCGGGCAGATACCCGTATCGATGCAGGCCCAGATAATCGCGTGTTTATTCTTAATAAGGGTGACGGTGTCATCAGGGAACTAAGACCCTGATTTATAAGCAAACATGTTTGAGATTGCCTGTATTGATCACATTGTATTAAGAACCTCAAAACCGGATGCCATGCTGGCGTTTTACTGTGATGCGCTGGCTTTAAACAGTCAGGCAGACCTGCAACAAAGTACTCTTGGCCTGGGTAAATATTTAACGCCTAATATATTTATGAATTATGAGATAGGCTTATACGAGAAAGAATCAATACTTTCTCTGGACTATATACTGAATGACCGGCTCAGACTTGAGGTAGAGAGTGGCATAAGCCAAAGTATTGATATGACCTTTACCATAGAAAAATAAAGCGTTTTCAGTTGCTCTGTCTTATGTTTAGCCCTATGCTCCTTCTTATCTTTTTAGTTTGTTTTAGTAACTCGTAACACGTGAAACCATGCAGGAAATAATTGATTTTTTCTCTATTACGCTGTTCAGCATACAGGATCAGGAATTTACGCTGTTACAGATTTTAGCGCTTCCCATAGCTGTCTGGTTAGCGTATTACTTTATCAAAAAATCCAGCGCTTTCATCATCAGCCGATTGAAACAAAAAGGTCTTGAACCGGACTTGATTCTGCTAATTCAACGACTCTATTTTATTATCACCTTACTGCTTTTAATTTTTACAACCCTGGCATTGTTAAATGTGCCACTGGGCGCTTTTGCTTTTGTTTCAGGTGCTGTTGCTATCGGCGTTGGTTTTGGTGCCCAGAACATCATTAATAATTTTATTTCCGGCTGGATTTTAATGTGGGAAAAACCGATCAGGATCGGTGATTTTCTTGAATTGGGTGATGTTAAAGGTACCGTGGAAACCATTAACACGCGTTCAACCCTGATCCGCCGAACTGACGGCGTACATATGCTGATTCCCAACAGCCACCTGCTGGAAAATACAGTGACTAACTGGACGCTGGTTGATCGCCTGGCACGAGCTCAGGTGAGAGTAGGTGTTGCCTATGGTTCACCAACAAAACTGACAGAAGAATTGATTTATGAGGCTGTAAACGGTCATGAATTGGTGCTCAAGGAACCAAAGCCCGAAGTTGCTTTTGAAGATTTCGGTGACAATGCCCTTATTTTTGACACTTACTTCTGGATTGATACCGGCGGGGAAAAGGGGCTGAGAGGTATCAAGTCAGATGTGCGTTTTAAAATTGAAGAACTTTTTACAGCCAATAATATTGTCATTGCCTTCCCGCAAAGAGATGTACACCTCGATGGAGAGCTGAAAATCACACGAGGCTCATAGCCACTTTTTATGACGAAAATAGAGCAGGGTACCGACCACCACTGCCAGCATGACGGCTACAACATAGGCAAAACCCAAGGGCTCATCAACACCCGGCAGTCCCGCAACATTCATTCCGAACAGGCCTGTGACGAAAGATATCGGCAAAAAGATCGCAGCGATAATGGATAAGACATACATGCGATCATTCTGTTGCTGAGTCATTTTATTCAGGAGCTCTTCCTGCAACATGACCGCTTTTTCTCTGACTAAGTCCAGATCTTCCACATAGCGGGTGATACGGTCAGAGAGCTCCTGTACATAGTGTTTGTAATCTGTGGTTAAGAAAGAGCTTGTTTGGCGATACAGTGCTTCCAGTGCTTCGCGTTGGGGCGCCAGAAAACGTCTGACCATGGCTGCTTCGCGGCGGACTTTTGCCACATTAGTTCGAGTTGTCACAATATTTTCAACATTCACCTCAACCTCAAATTTCTCCATACGCGCTTCCAGAGAATCAACATACTCAGCCACTCGATCGGCAACCCGCTCAATAATGTCAGCAACAATTTCATTGATATTCTTAGGCCCGTGCCCCTGAACCAAATCCTCTTTTATATCCTGTGCTGACAGTACCCGCTTATGACGCAAGCTGATCACTCTGTCATGTTCGATCCATAATCTGAGTGACACCATGTCATTGGGATCTTCTCCGGGGTTTAAATTAATCACACGCAAAATTAATAAAATACCTTCTTCAAAGACAGTCGTGCGGGGGCGTGTATCAAGTCGGGTCAAGCCATCTATTGCATGCTCAGGAAGTGCCAGGAGTTCCAGGTTTGCTTTACAGTCTTCCTTTAAAAAATCCAGATGAAACCAGACTGGTTTGGCGCCGTTCTCTGCCTGATCAAGCAATACGCCGCCACCATTACCGTTCAATACGAAACCAAAAACGAAGGATTCAGTTTCTAAGATTTTTTTATAATCTGACATCCTG